>Ga0325404_1002726_pt1 | contig 18864 bp, 21 predicted proteins | sample PopdelMetagenome_18_FD_205664 | JGI IMG/M metagenome (GOLD analysis project Ga0325404, IMG submission 205664) | Populus deltoides microbial communities from Bellville, Georgia, United States - Xylem-Control-R1 | ecosystem: Host-associated > Plants > Phyllosphere > Stem > Wood/Secondary xylem... | reverse complement strand
TAACTTGCACAAATCCCAAACTTAAATAGACCAGATCCAAATTAGGTTTTCAGCTGAACACGGGAGTTGTACAACTAGCATGTCGGCAAGCATCAACCAATGCTCAAATTGCAAATTTATTAAATCTCTAATTGATTTGATGGAAGAACACTCAGGAAAAGGATTTCCAATTATATTATAAATCACAAATCATGAGACGTAAGGCACTATAATGTTTTACCGAGTCCTGGCATTATAGAGAGATGGATAATCTTGTCTCGCGGACGAAAGGGACAAGCATTGAATATAATGTTTGAGGAGGTGCGTGCATGTTGCCTCCTCCACATACGAGGCTTCTCCATGGTGTCGTGGCATGTCCATGAAGACTTTGCTAGTCTACACCACTGCCTTGTCAAGCGGTCTGTCTCACTGTATCTGTCTTATCAGCCACTTGCTAGCTCGAATCTTCTCCCGCTTTAGCATCCATGGAGTTGTGAAACAAGACAACGTGAGAATTGGCCTTTACCCAAGATTCAAGGTGCCACTTATCATTAGTTTTCTGCTACTTCCTTACCGCTTATCACATTTTATTCTTATTTAATTATATTAAATCTTATATCACACCACCTATAATAGATTTTCTTGGAATTATTGTCTTGGTTTCAAAGATGTTAGACTCGGTCCAAGAACCGATTAAAAAAACATTTAACAACTATGATTTTTTTTTTTTATAAAAAAATAAACTAATGATGACCAAGTCATTTTAGTAACTCATGATGATAAATTGAAAGATATCACTTCACTCTTTTGCCGCGTCCAACACGCCCAACTCATATACAGCCCACAGACAGGCGGTACCCGTAACCACAATTCAGAAACATATATATATATATAGACACACACACAGAGTATAAGTAACAGGTTTATCGTCCACAAAATCCTCTCCCCCTCTCTTTCCCCTTCCATCTATCTCGGATCTCATTCTCTTTTCATCTTCCTCCAACCCATCCTCCTTTCTCAGCAAGGTATCGAGAGTGTTTCCTCATCGCTCTCGATCCCTCAAGCAAGCATGGAAGGACTTGCGAACCAACTAAAGCGAGGAATCTCACGTCAGTTTTCGACAGGATCATTGAGAAAGTCACTTAGCAGGCAATTCTCACGACAATCTTCCCTCGATCCTAGGAGGAATAACTTGAGGTTTAGCTTTGGAAGACAGTCTTCTTTGGATCCAATACGGAGAAGTCCACTTCATGATCATGCACAGTTGAGTGTACCGGAGAATCTGGATTCCACAATGCATTTGTTATTCATGGCGAGTAGAGGAGACGTTAAAGGAGTTGAAGATTTGTTGGATGAAGGTGTTGATGTTAATAGTATCGATTTGGATGGAAGAACTGCTCTGCATATTGCAGCTTGTGAAGGTCATGTTGAAGTTGTTAAGCTTCTTTTGAGTCGCAGGGCTAATATCGATGCTCGTGATCGATGGGGCAGCACGGTAATATATTAGTATTCTCTAATCAGTTTGCGCAAAAAATAGCAGGCCACCGTGCCGAATTGGCTTGGTATCCAAGCTAAAACAAACGGAATAATGAGAAGTTACATTTTCATAGCCTCGCTCCAAGTGTTATATTACTTGATTTTGTTATGTTTTAGCTTGTGAAATTTGGGTTTTTTTGTGTGTGCTGATAGGTGTGTGCCGATGCCAAGTATTATGGGAATGTTGAAGTTTATAACATTTTGAAGGCAAGAGGAGCTAAAGCCCCGGTAAAAATGTCCAGATATTTCTTTGATTTTCCTAAATCTTCTGTTTATGTTTGAGATTTGGTGTTTACGTATATGGGATTATTTCAGAAAACCACCAGGAAGACACCTATGGCTGTGGCAAATCCTTGAGAAATTCCAGAGTATGAGCTTAACCCATTGGAACTTCAAGTCCGAAAAGCTGATGGCATTGCAAAGGCATGGTCCTACTCCCCTTCAATTTCAGTAATTTGTGCTTGTAATGACAACTTTTTTTCGTCATCTGTTAGCTCTTAATGATGCTTGAAAAGAAATCTTGTTTGGTTTATTGTAGTTTAGTTGGTAGTTGGTAGATGATCTTGTGGAATCAAAGCTAGGTAAACCAACATAGAGTTTGATTGGCAGATCCTCTGTTCCTTAACAAAAGCAAATAAAGAGGTGTAACCTCAATAACATCAAGTTCTTAACTTATGTTGTTTACTATTTCCTGTGATGTTCTGCCATGATTACAAGTCTGTAACTTCTATAACAGGGAATGTATCAAGTTGCTAAATGGAATGGTACTAAGGTTGCCGTGAAGATACTTGAAAAGGAACGTTGTGCAGACCCTGAGAGCATGTAGGTGATCCCTTTCCTCTTTTTTCTTTTTTTTTTTCTGGTTTCGGAATCAAGTCTTGAATTTTGATTCATCTTGAATAACCATTCTTCTATGCTCACTCGTGCTCTTAGTATGATATCAACCATGGCGGCTGGTATTTCGAGTTGGTTTTTAAAGAAATAGAGGTTCATGCATGTTTACTTGTGACTGTTCTGATTAAACTGCCTGGTTAGATTGCCTTTGACTGACAAATGAATGCATATGCTTGAGATAGAGCACGGGCAGTTCAGAATTTCATGTCATTTCACATAATTAAACTTGTTTTACGCTGCTTGAATTGCTTTGCACTCTGCTGATTGTGGCTAAGTAATTTGGGTTCTAAGACATGGAGGGTTTTTTACCCCTAATGTTTCTTTATCCCTTTTTGGCATTGAATGACAGAAATTCTTTCAAACATGAGCTAACCTTATTAGAAAAAGTTCGACATCCGAATTTGATTCAGTTTGTTGGAGCTGTGACCCAAAATTTTCCCTTGATGATTGTAGCAGAATATCATTCAAAAGTAAGCATACTTCTCCTCCTCCTCCCTCCTGTGTTCACAGATATATGTACAACTAAGACTCGTGCTTTCTTTCTGTAGTTTTAACTGTATTGATTCTATATTTCAGGGTGACCTAGCAAGTTATCTTCAGAAGAAAGGGCGGTTTTCCCCATCTAAAGCTTTGAGACTTGCTCTTGATATTGCTAGGCAAGTTTGAATTCTTGAATAAAAAAACTTTGCTTGTTCAATTACCGAATTCTGTATTTGTCCCTGAAATACACAGCACAGATCATGTCCACAAGTGCAGAGAGATTAGTTAAGAATGCTTCCAATAGATGATAGTCCTATTTTACATCCTCTAAAGAAGTCTCTATCTTTTCCATTTTTAAGACGTGTTGGTTGGTGTTCTGTTATCAGGGGCATAAACTACCTACACGAATGCAAGCCATATCCGATCATCCATTGCGATTTAAAGCCAAGGTAAGACAACAAATGCAGAAGTTAAAGTGATGTGTAAATTGCAAGCTGGTTTGTGGTTCCTAAGATGTACTGTTCTCTAATATTGGAAATTTTGGTAAGGTGCCAGAAATATTTTGCTGGATGATGGTGGTCTATTGAAGGTAGCTGGATTTGGTTTGATACGGTTGTCAAACATTTCACCTGACAAAGCCAAAGTAGCTCCAGGGACTATTATTGACCATTCAAGTAAGTCTTTTTTACAATATTCAATGTTGTCTAGGGTGTTCTTGTAAGGATGAAACATAAAACATACAGAATATGCTCACAGCTGTAGTGATTCCTAGCTGTTTTTTCAGCATTCTTTCAAGAGTAGAACTCTCTTCCATCTCATTATGCGTTGCGAACAGCGAGCAACTTTGAAGTTATTACTCTTGACTTGAATTAAAGTTATGGTGTTGCTTTGCAGATGTATACATGGCACCTGAGATTTATAAAGATGAAATATTTGATAGAAGCGTCGATGCATACTCTTTTGGAGTCGTTTTGTATGAGGTACTTTGCCGTGTAATTTGGCAAGCTGGCTTTAGTTTCCTGTTTCCTTCACATGTATTACTGCTATTCCTTGCACAGTGGATGGTTTTAACTTGAGGATTTGAGCGCTGAGCAGGTCTTCTCCTGTATTTGTTTTTTTGTTTGAGCTTAGATGCTTGAGGGAGTGCAGCCTTTCTATCCCAAGTCTCCTGGAGAGGCTGTGAAATTGATGTGCTTAGAAAACCAGAGACCACCATTTAAGATCAAATCAAGAAGCTACCCTCCAGATTTAAGAGAGTAAGTTTGAATCCTGTCCTCAATTTTATTTTTGCAGATTGAATAGAAAGTTGTCCCACAACTAAGAATGAGTGGAAGAAGCTCAAGGGAGTAGCCTAAAATTTTGTGGGAACCATCTTGATCTTCATGTAGGTTGATTGATGAATGTTGGCTTTCAGAACCTGGTGGTAGACCAACCTTTTCTGAGATCATCACAAGACTGGACAGAATCTGTTCCAACTGTTCAAAACAAGGATGGTTGAAAGATACCTTTAAGCTTCCATGGTATGCATCTCTTGCCCTGCATCTCCGAAGCAGCAATTTATAGTCTCTCCATAGACCACTGTGTCTTACCTCATCGTTCCCATTCAATGTTTAATATGATTATTGCTTACTGTGTGCAGGAAATGACACAAGGCCTTCAGATGCGTTCCGAAGAAGGAAAAACATGGAAGAAGACCGGAGATTTTCGCCGAAGAAATCAAGAGTTTCGGAGCTTCATATCACACATTGATAATCCAGGAGACAAAGGCTTGGGGATTGAAATGAAAATGAGTTGCTGCCCCTTGTTCTCATGCTTCTTTGGATGTATAATATGCGCTCCTTGCATGGATTGAAATAGAAATTTTACTTCATATTTTTGGTCCACATAATTCAATGCTGTAATTTCTTTCTGCTGCTGCCAACAAATAATATGGATAGGATTAGAGAAAATAGAAAAAAAAAATTCTTGAATATATCCAGTAAGGTTCGACAGTTCATGCTAGGTCCCTGATCAATAAAGTATAGAATTAATCCACCAGCAATAACAATTTAGAAAGAAAAAGAAAAAAGAAACTGCCCGTCTTGTTGCTCAAGAATACACTTCTACTGAAAAATAAAAACCGGAAAAAACAAAGAATACAAAAAAGAAATATAATAAAAAATAAAAAATCCTGTCTTTTTGTTCAAGATTACGTCTTTGACTGACAACTGTCACATCTTGACACCGAACAACCAATCCTCGTACAAAATCCAACGGCATAACCTGCCACCTCACTACACAACCATGCACCCTTACCTCACACTATAACTACACCCTCCCCTGTATCCCCCTCTAAAACCCTCCTCCTCCTTGCTCCTCTCTTATTATTATTATTTTCTCAAAAAATTCTCTCTAGAAATGAGAAAATGGCTGCCAGAGCAATTTTCAGAAGGAATAAATTGGCTTCTTACTACTTCAATCCTTCGCCAACTCGTTCTCTTCAGAGTTTCCAGTCCATCGCCGATGCACTCCACTCTTCCGATTCCCGATGTTTTAGCTGTCCGGCGAGTTACCATTTTAATTCCGACGATCGGTTGAGAGAAACAGTGAAAAAAGCCGAATGTTTTGGATTTTCTGGTGTAAGAAATGTTGGGTATTGCTTTAATGGGAGTTTGGTCGGTCCGCGTTTTGTGGATGGGAGGTTTAGGTTGGGAGATGGAATTTTAGTTCGGTATGCGTCAACGGTGGCGGTCAAGAGGTTGCCGCCGGAGTATGACAGTGATGATGAGGAGGGTAAGGAAATGGTTGGTAAGAAGAGGAAAGAGGCGTCAGCGGATGAGTGTGATCAAGCGGTGGAGGGATTGAGTTCGGCGAAGGCGAAGGCGAAGGCGAAGAGGTTGAATGAATCTATGAAAGCTGAGAAGTCGGTTTTGCAGAGAACTTGGGCTGCTCTTCTTGGTCTTGGCCCGGCTTTACGAGCTGTAGCGTCGATGAGCAGGTTGAAAACTTGATGAAAAAGGTTTCCTTTTTGTGTTGTGTTAAGTGGTGTGTTTTGTTATGTGGACTGACATCTGTGTTTTTGTGGGTTTTTAGGGAGGATTGGGCGAAGAAACTTGTGCACTGGAAGCATGAAATTGTGTCGACATTACAGCATTATTGGTTAGGGTTTAAGCTATTGTGGGCTGATGTGAGGATTTGTTCGAGATTGTTGTTAAAACTTGCTGGTGGGAAGAGTTTGTCGAGGAGGGAGAGGCAACAGTTGACGAGAACTACTGCAGATATTTTCAGATTAGTTCCATTTGCTGTTTTTATCATTGTTCCGTTCATGGAGTTTCTGTTACCGGTGTTTTTGAAGTTGTTCCCTAACATGTTGCCATCTACATTTCAAGACAAGATGAAAGAGCAGGTATGGATTTTGGTGGGCATTGCAATTCTCTATAATTTATTTGTTGGTTAATGTTATGCTTGAGATCTTTACTGTGTCTCTAGTTTTATTGAAATGAGTACAGTGATGAAATTAGTTTATGTTAGAACAGACATGTTATGCTAATATGTATCCACAAATATTCACTTATAATAGGGATGCAAATAAATTTTGTTCACTATGAGCAATGCTGAATTTAGCTTGTTATAGATATATAAAAACATATCGAAGCTTGATTTGAGACTTGTTTAGTGAATATCCAAGTTCAAACCAGCTTTGGTCAGTTGTTTTGGCCCTCAAACATTTTTGAGGATGGGCTTGGATTAAACTTGGTACCTGGCTTGTTTATAGTTGTTAACTACTGATTGATATTGGTTGCATTCATTTGAAATTTCAAATGAAAAATAAAATAAGGATGCATGTTACTTTACCAAAGGATGCATGTTTTCTTTGCATTTTGTAAGCTTTCATGTATCCTAGTCGGATATTGAAAAAGTTTACTATAGTTCTTTCTTCATATAATTACTTAGTTTAATAACAAGGGCAACCTCAAGCTCCTTCCCTTAACAAGCTGAAGCTAGGTTTGAGAGCTAGATTTTAGGTCTGTTTGAGTTTGAAATCAACAAGCTTTAACCAACCAGGATGAACACATCAATGCTTGGCTTGGTTGGACTGGTTTTCACCCCAATTCCATATGCATATGCAACTTTGCTTGTGGTCAGGGTTTTTCTTCTTTTGCCCCCTTTAACCACACATGTTGCTCTCTTGTCAACTTAGGAAGCATTGAAAAGGAGGCTAAATGCAAGAATAGAATATGCCAAGTTTCTTCAGGATACAGTGAAAGAAATGGCTAAGGAAGTTCAGAACTCACGAAGTGGAGAAATTAAGAAAACTGCTGAAGATCTTGATGATTTTTTGAACAACGTAAGAAAATTAGCTTTAGCTTCCACTCCACAGGATAATTTGTTTACTTTTCAATTCTTTTTTTTTTGTTTTTAATTTATGTTCATGTTAATATTCACCACTACACGCCGCAATAATTTTGCAGGTTAGGAGAGGCTCCATTGTTTCTAATGATGAAATTTTGGGCTTTGCTAAGCTTTTCAATGATGAATTAACTTTGGACAATATCAGCAGGTTGGTGTTTTTCTTAATGTCCCTTTTATTTTAATGCATCTTATTGATTTGCTTAATACATATATTATCTGCTTGCTGAGGAACGTGCTTCTCCCTTTCCTGTATTTTCCTTCTTCCAGGCCTCGATTGGTCAATATGTGCAAATACATGGGAATCAGTCCTTTCGGAACAGATGCGTATTTGCGTTACATGCTCCGCAAAAGACTCCAGAGGTTAGCTGTTTGTTTTTTGCTCTGAACGAATGGGATGAGTGCCTGTTACCTCACTTAGGACCAAATAGATTGGGTTGACCTGAGGGGAGACAGAATGAGGGTACTCTGGCTGTGCTAAAGTGGATTCTTATTTTAGCATGGATCATGGCATAGTAAAGTTTCTAGATACTGGTGGTTAACTCAATAGTTTATTGAGCGTTCTGTATCTGGAATTTGATATTAAGAAAAATATTTGGTTGTTTTAAGTGATATGAAGAACTTAGTTGTGTTTGATTAACCTCTCTGCTTCTGTTGATTTTCACTAAAGAGATTATCCTGTTGGTTCATCAAACTATTCTGTTTCCAGGATTAAGAATGATGACAGGTTAATTCAAGCAGAGGGTGTGGAGTCTCTTTCAGAGGCTGAACTCCGTGAAGATTGTAGGGAGCGAGGCATGCTTGGATTGCTCTCAGTTGAAGAAATGCGGCAACAGGTTTTTGTGTTTAACACCTTGTTTTTTCCATTTCATTATACAGTTTTTCAGGTTTTAAACGGATGTTGATGATTTCAAGAATATGTTTGTTTGCATATCTAAAATGGCATATATAAACTTTGGGTTGGTGTATGCTTATGTTGAATTATTAACAAACCTTTTCAGTTCTATAACTCCATTGTTTCAACAATTTTTTTCCTAAAAGGGGGTGGGGGTTTGAGTTCAAGGAAACTGTTTGCTCTTAGTTTTCATTGTAAATCATCCTTACTGGTATGTGATTGAATATTACAAATTGAATATCCATGTACTGGTATGTTAACTTCTTGACTTTTCCTTTCAGCTTCATGATTGGTTGGATCTGTCTCTCAATCACTCTGTGCCATCTTCCCTTTTGATCCTTTCAAGGTGAATCCTCTCCTCTTACATTAATCCTGTTGTTTCCTCATCATTTTGTTCCACAGGAAACCTTTTCTTGTCATGTATATTTTAGCCTGTTACTCCCTCTGAGTTTTATGGCCTGTGTAACACGTGCAGGGCCTTCACTGTATCTGGAAAATTGAAACCTGAGGAAGCTGTTCGGGCAACACTATCTTCCTTGCCTGATGAGGTTGTGGATACTGTTGGTGTTACTGCTTTACCATCTGAAGATTCTGTTTCAGAAAGAAGAAGGAAACTGGAATACCTTGAGATGCAGGAAGAAATGATCAAGGTTGAAAATTGGCTGCAGTTTACTTCATATAGTTAGCAGCATAAGAGCTTTTATTTCTTCATAAATTTGTGGCCATTGATATTTCTTTTGAAGTGCCTAAGCTTTTTCTCAATTGATAACTTATAGGAGGAAGAAGAGGACGAGGAAGAAGAGCGTGCCAGAATGAAAGAGTCTAAAGTTAGTGAAGAGGATGTAGCTTTGAAAGAGATGACCCTGTCAACAGCAAGAGAAGCGCAAGAAATGGCTAGAGCAAGTACACTGGAGAAACAAGAGCATCTCTGTGAACTTAGTCGTGCATTGGCTGTTTTAGCTTCAGCATCTGTAAGTATTGTCATGCTACTAAGTTTTAGTGGTCAAGGTTTTTCTATTTGTTTCTTTCCATCATAGTTTTGGTGATCTTCTCTGTAGTTTTTCAATTCTATATTCTACTATTCTTGCAGTCAGTAAGCAGAGAGCGTGAGGAGTTCCTGGGCCTTGTCAACAAGGAGGTACTATAAACCTTGAGTATCTAATGTCTTATGGTTTTATTGATTTGCAATTTCTGGTATGTGTGTCTATTATTTTTCATCTATTTGCTTGAGAAATCAAGTGAACTGTGTGGTCCATAGTCTTTCTTACCTATAGGTCATGGAAATGTGAGCTGGATTTGTAACAGCATGATCACTCAGCTCTTCTTTTGATCATTTTATGTTTTCAGATAGAACTTTATAATAGCATGGTACAAAAAGAGGGAAATGATGGTGAAAAGGAGGCTGTTAAGGCATATAGAGCTGCCCGAGAGGAAACTGATCGAGCTTCTGAAGCGGATGAACGAGATGAGGTTTCTTCTGCACTAATAGAAAGGGTAATGCTCTCAGATTACTTTACTAGTTGAGCTCAAATCTACATTTTGTAAAATCTTTCTAGCTATTAACTGTTATGCTGCCTTTTGTTTTTAAGGTTGATGGCATGCTCCAAAATCTCGAGAAAGAAATTGATGATGTGGATGCCAAAATTGGTGATCATTGGCGAATACTTGACAGGTGCAGCAATGTTTTGTTTTTATTTATAATGCTCTCTTTTTTTCCCTGTAGGTTCTTTGAATGCTTGCATTTTATTTTATGATAAAGTCTAAAAAACTTAATTATGTGTAATGGGCACAGTCTATAGAGGCCCCATCAATTCAAGGTCATTGAATGTAGTTCTAAATGAACTTAGCATTCACCATTCATGACTTCGTGAACCTGAAGTAGCCAAGAGTTAGTCTGTTGAACTAGTATTAGGTGATAGACTGGGGTGGGCAGGTCATTGAATGTAGTTCTAAATGAACTTAGCATTCACAATTCATGACTTCTTGCACCTGAAGTAGCCAAGAGGTAGTCTGTTGAGCTAGCATTAGGTGATAGACTGGAGTGGGCCTAAGGAATGTCTCAGAAATGAGTGTTGTTGACTAGTATGCAGCAGAGGGATGCAAATACAGGGAATAAGATGGTTTATGAACTCCATCCGGTGATTGCACTCACATCCAGTAATCTTACTTGTATGCAGGGATTATGATGGGAAAGTTACTCCTGAGGAGGTGGCAGCTGCTGCGATGTACTTGAAGGATACATTAGGCAAGGAAGGCATCCAAGAACTCATCAGCAATCTTTCCAAAGATAGAGGTCGGCTAGTCATTCTATTTTTTGTTTATGCTTTTATCATTTTGAATGTGTCTGCATGTTTCAACATTCATCTCTTTCTTCTTATGAGAGGATTAATGCATTCGTTCTCTTGAGCTCAGCTCCTACATGCAAACTAGTTTTGGTTCTAAGAAGCCACATCTTATTTTGCGTAATTATAAAAGACATCGTATCATTTTTCCTATTTTTACCATGCCACATGAAAAAATATTTCTTCACCGCTAAAGCAAACAAGTTATACCTCTTATTTACCAAGAACCTAGTCAACAGATAATTTTCTCAATCCAATTGGGTGTTTTGAGTTGCTTGTGGAAATCTATCAAGGGTCAGAAAATTAACATGATGCTTTTCTTCTACCTTGTAGTTTTTCTCTGCTTCTTGTCATTTTGTTGCGCATTTGCTAAATTTAGTATTGTTTTCTTTTTTACCTTGTATAACTGATACCGAGATCATTTTAAATCGAACAGATGGAAAGATTCTTGTGGAAGACATTGTCAAATTAGGCAGTTGGACGGAAGATGCCAAAGCAACTGAAGAGAGGGAGATGTAAAAAAATTTTCCTTCAAATTCTTTCCTGCTGTTGTCTGGATAGTACCCTACCTGACGAATAGTTTATTTAACGATAAAATGGCATGCCATCTAATGTGATTAGGACCCGTAGAAGAGTTTGAGCAATTTTTTTGACGTGGGGCTATATACCTGACCCATATCTGTTAGGGTCATATATATACAAGTAACCTTGGTTTTCCCAGCTCATTGACAAAGCTGGACATGCTTGCTAGTGCTGTAAAAGTGAATTCTGATGAATATATAAATGATATAGGTATACAGTACAGAACAAGAAATCGATATACTGGGTGTGACAGTTATCTCTCGTGCCTTTGGAAATAAAATGCTCTGTGCAAGTTTATTCTTCAGATTGAGAAATCATGCTTTTGCATATGGTGGATGTGTAATCAAGTTTATGATTGAGGCAAACTACATCAACTAAATAAGATGCATTTTCAAAGTTTTAAGGCCATGCATATGTAGGCTTTCACACTTTTGAATCTTTGGTTTCATGGAACTTCCTTGCAAGTTCTGCTGCAAATTCTGTTATATTCTTATCAGAGCTTCCGCCTTCATCTACTGCTGTTTTAGCTAGTTTCATCCATTTCTCAGAGTTCCTTCTTATCTTATTCCCTCTTTCACCTTCCATTACTTCCCTTATACACCCTTCTACCTCTTCTTTAGTGACAATCCCCTTTTCATTTGCCTTCACTCTAACGCCTACATGCCAAACATCGACAATGCACTTTGCATTTGTTGGTTGATCAGTCCAGTGTGGCATTGCCACCATTGGCACTCCTAAGCTCAACGCCTCGAGTGTTGAGTTCCATCCACAATGAGTCATGAAGCAACCAACAGACTTGTGAGCCAGAACCTCTAGCTGCGGGCTCCAGGTCACAAGCAGAGATTTCTTTGATGACTCCTCCACAAAGTTGCTTGGAAGTTTTTTCCTTTCCGATTCTCTGACTACCCACAAGAAGCAGCAGTCACTCCTCTTTAGCCCCCAAGCAATTTCTGCCATTTGCTCGTCTCCCAGTGCAGCCATGCTTCCAAATGACACATAAACCACTGAGCCAGTTTCCTTTGAATCTAGCCACTCATTGCAACCGTCCGGATTGGGTTTGAAGAGGCTGGGACCGTACTCTTTATCGTCCTCCAGCTGCTTGTCCAAGTAAAATGATGGGATCAATGGTCCTATTGGCTTTATTGACCTTTGGCTTGCCAGCCAGTTTACCGCCTGATGGAAATCAACAAAATTTTGAGTGCCACAGAAGTAAAAGGAGCATGCTTTGAAAATATGGTATCATCTTATGAACAAATAATTTAAATAGGAATTTGAAGCATTGCTGCTCTCGTATATGTTGCTTTGCTTTTCAATCCATTGTTGACTAGTTGCTTGTTTGATTGCACATTTGTTTGCTTTGTTAAATTTATATATGTACTAAGATCAAGACATGCATTTCATATATAGAGGAGATCTTTAGTGGTACCTCTTCCTCGAGGGTGCTGAAAGTGTTGACAAAGATCCAATCAGCTTCCCGGAAATTTGAAAACTGACCGACCACATGGTTCAGTAGAAATGAATATTCTGATTCTGAATCCATACCTTGCACGAATGATGGTAGATCGGTAATCTCTAGTGGTGAAAGTGCTGGCAAACGTGAAACTGTTACCAGCAACTTCTCAGGTGGAATCTTTAGCTGCATCTCATGAACGTTGTAGTAGACATTGTCAACAGCACATGACTGTGTGAAGAGCGAAGCCCCAGTGAGGCCAAGCTGTCTAGCTGTGTCTAGAAGCCAAGGCAAGTGGGAGTCATACAGAAGGCAACTTATTGGATGCCCAGAAGAATTGTTTAGTTCTGCAACGAGTTCTGGCAATTTTCGTGTCACCGCAGCTCGGAATTGTTTTAAGTAGTCATCTGAGGAAAGCTTGCCTTCATAACTAACAAAATCTACGGTTACAACTTCGACGGAGCCAAGTCGGCGGGTATGCTTGGTCACCATGCTCGAGAAGATCACTATTGTGACGTGGAGTCCTTTGGAGGCAAGGCGCTTGGAGAATTGCATCATAGGGTTAATGTGACCTTGAGCAGGAATGGGTAGGGCCAGTACATGACTCTTACTCTTTCTTTCTTGCTTCTCCATTAATTTCTCTAACCAAACCCTGTCTATTTGCCTTTCACTCTCCTGAGTAGAACTACTACTTCATATATATATATATATATATATATGGGAAACAATTGTGCGTGGTTTGAAGAAACAGTCAATTGGTACTGTGATTAGACAAGGCAGGCTACGTATTGGCATACGAATGCATATGGTGACTTTTGACTTGTCTCCATATGTAGGCCGCCTCGAAAAGTAGTTTGTTTATCATTAAAAATGGTTAGAAAATTTAGTTTTTTTTTTTTTGAAAAGTGTTGTTTATTTTTATTTTAGATTAATATATTTTTTTAAAAGTTGTAAAAATTTAAAAATATTTTGTTATTTTTTGATTATATTAAATTTAGTTCTTTATATATTTTATTTTGATTTTTTTTAAATTTCAATACCTTGAATTTGATTTTATTAAATTGTTTTTATGTCTTATTATTATTATTATTATTATTATTATTAATTACTATTTATCTATTAGATTTAGTTTTTATTCTTTTATTTATTATTAATTTTATTTAAAATATTTTATAAAATTAATTTTTTTTTTCAATCTTATCTCCTTTAAGTTTTTTATTTGATAGTTTTGATCTTTATTCTTTTAATATATTAAAAAAAATTAAAAGTTAAAAATTTATTTTTCAATTTATTTTGTAAGGTATAAAAATACTAAAAAGAAATTTTAATTTATTTTTTATAATAATATCAAGCATAAAAAATAATTTAAGAACCCAATCTCTAGGGTAAAATATCTAAGATTACTCATCATATTAAAATATTAAAGCATCCCAATCCTTCTCTGAATCTTATCACAATGAAATATCATAGCTCTGCTCTGACATGCAATTGGATCAGTATTGATACTAAATTACGAGGAAAGTATATTTTTATTAAATGTTCTTTTTTAAAAGCCTTTTTGTACTTATTTTTTTTTATTTTTACCTTCTATATATTACTTATGGACTTTTATTATTCCACGCAAAGTTTTAATGAGTGTTTACTTGAACACTTTCTGTACAATTCTTTCTTAAATTTTATTTTTCATTTTCATTTTAATTCCTCGAAATTATTTTCTCATTCTAGAGATATTTATTTTAAATTCTTCTTATTCTTTTATTCATATAAATCCGTTAGCAATTTTAAATTAAAATTCACAATTCTCATTTTAACTTCAATAATACCTTTAAAGAATTGTGGAGGTAATCTCTTCCATTACATGCCTCATATTTTATTATTTTTATTATTTATTTATTTTTATTTTTATCCCAAGCTTTCATTACTCTTCAAAACTTTACTACTTTTGGTTCTATTTTTTACACGCGGGGGTTCACAATTTGTTTTTAACAAGTTATTAGGGAAGTCAGTTTAAGTTTGCTTTGTTCATATTCAGATTACAAGATATCTGACGTCATCTTTGTTTCTTTTCATATTCAGATTATAAGTTATCTGACGTCATCTTTGTTTCTTTTCTTTTCAATGTTTAGCCGTGTTCTTAATTACTAAATCAATTGCTTAATAAAATTCTAGTTGTGCATATTCTCCGATCATTTGTGTGCTCTCCTAGGCAATCACGCACGTTTGTACAGCAAACCCGGACCTTTGCTGAAGCTCTCTCTGTTACAAAGCATCCAAAGAAGACGGTGGTGTATGAGTCTTTCCCCGATGACAAGTAATGGCTTCTGAGAAGTTTAGTGGGATATATAGCCACAGACGTGGAATATGCTCACCTGAGCATATGGTTCTAAAAAATGTCAAGCAGGCAGCTGGCTTTCGTTTTCAGGGAGCAAGTCAAGCAATCATCACCTTTACAAATAGAGAATCTATGGAGAAAGAGCAGACAAATGGATCTTTTGTATGGGAAACATCATTCTCTCATCTGAAACCATGGAAAAAGGGAGCAAAAGCTATAGACAGATTTGTGTGGGTGTCTATACTAGGACTACCTCTAATAGGTTGAAACCGCAGATGTATTGAATCCATTGTTGAGTACGAAGGGAAGATGGTTGGATACAATATTGCCAGCATGAGCCAAGGCTCTCTCACGGGAGTAAAAGTGTTGATGTGCACAACATCTTTTGTGACTTTAAATGAACGTGTTTTGCTGGTTCTAGATGGCGATAAATTTGAAATCTCAATCATGGAAATGAAGCCAGATTTTAGACCCCTGCTTACCACAATCAAACATTCAATAGATGCAACATGCACTCAAACATTAGATGAAGAGTCATGCAGCGAATTTGCAGTTTCAGACGAGGCTACGGCAGCGGGCACAAAGTTTCCTGACCCTGGCGGTGACTGTTGTGCAACGGATATTACTTTAACAGAGCAACAAAAGGCGAATACGAAGAGCGATTTCTTTCTCATACTCTGTCAAGGGCACACTGGATCAACAAACAGCCTGGACAACACCGACACAATTTTCAAAACCGCCTGCCTTTTTCCTGAAATTGAGGTAACACATAACCTCCAGACGAAAGATCAGCAACTGCATGTTGCTACATATCAGCCGCCTTCTGCAGTGCCACACTATGACAAGTAAGGAAAAACACGCAAGAGGTAGCTGATACTGATAGGAACACAGATGCCTCAGCAGATTCAATTACTGGAGTGGGCCTCGTCAAAAAAGGCATCACAGGCCATTCAAATTCTCAGGTGAAAGGAACAAGGCTATAGACCCAAGTGTATTAGGGCTTAACACTTCTTCAGCCCAGGTTTCAAGGCCCTCCTCCAAAATAGCGAGAACCTTGAATTTGGACCAAAACCCACTTGCAGAACTTCTTTTCTGCTTTCATACGTGACCTGGCAGAACCCCAAGAAGTGGTAGAAATGGAACTAAAGGAAAGAAAAAAGAAGAAGCTCAGACGAATCAGAAGACTTGGCCCAAAATCTTCATACAGAAAAGGGAAGAAAGTGATGAAAGATAAACCTGCTTTGGCGCACGATGACATATCAGAGGTTGTACCTGAGTTAATTGCCACTTTTGTAACTGACTCTTACAGAAACACATCTCTGAAAGACACCGGCTCATCCCCTGTTACTAAATCAACTGCTGATAAAAATGAAGATATAACCTCTAACCATGCATCCATTGATGAAGAGGCCAGTGATCCACAGGTCTGTTTACCAGCCCCTTTGAGCTTTCAATGCAGTCAGCAGGCCTCCTCAGAAGCGGTCAAGGAAAACACCAGGGATGTTAGAAGCAAAACAAGGAAAAAGAAATTGTTGCAAGCTAGTGGTAGTGTAGCTAACACTACTAAGAAAGGTGGTTCTTCTGATTCCCTCAATTCAGGAATTAAACAAGGAAATGTTCGGTTCCAGACAGCCTGCAAGAATAATCAAGCTAATGGTTTTGACAGAGAAAAAGAGACTCGGGAAATGTTATATGATGCAGCGACTCTAGGCTTGGGAAACATCCCTGGTGTTTTAATGCAAGCTTCCTCATTATTTTAATGCAAGCTTTTTACACAGAGAATTTTGATTTTAGTGAAGCTGGTTTCATCAGGATCAATCAAATTGGAACTTTTTCTAAACATCTTTTCAAAAAGAAATCAATTCCATTCTGTCGTCATTCTTCTTTTTATACAAACAAAAACACCCATACATTGAATGAATTCATGGAAGCAAGCTGACGTGTTAATAACAAAAAAAAAAGGAACATACCTGGAAAGATGATGGTACTGCTCTTGAAGAAAAGGAAAAATATTTGTTTCACCAATAAAATCCACAAGAGACCAGCAATAGTTGTTAATGACAGCTTTCTGCTTGGCCTTTTTTCTTCTTTTTTTTTCAACTCCAAACCCTCTATACTCCTACCTATTTTCAATTTTTCTCTTTTTTCCCCCCTTCCTTCTCCCCCTTTTTTGTGTGTCTAGAAGTGGCCTTTTATAGGAGTATAGCAATCCTTTTATGAAAGAAAACAATCACCGACTCCATGAAAACCGAATCCTTGAAAATTGCCCTGATAAATCTGGAATGGAAACATGCTTAAGTGCCATCAACCCTTTTTGCTTGATTCGTTAAGGAGAGAATTAGGTGATGTGTTTGAAATTAACAACATGTAATTTTCATCCGCAGGTGATCAATTAAAAGCTGTGAATGGGGCAAAACATGGGCAAAAAGTTAGCCTTTCCATAAATGTTTGCAAACCCAGATTTTATGCAGATTTCAAGGCAAAACAACGTCGTTTTCTTTTGATGTTCAAGCCCAATTCTTCTCCAATAAAGGTTATCGGTATGGTGAGTTACTCGCAGACACTTCTAGTTGTTTTAAAGGTAAAAAAGGTTGATTTGGTTAAAAAAAAAAAGTTTTCTTCAACGGTTAACTGGTTGATTTACAGAGCCAAGACGAGTTTTATAACAATGTGATTAACTTATTTATTAAATTACCATAAATATTGTCTCCATTAAATAGTGATATCATGATGATCTCCCTTCGAATAAATATGAAAGGTACCAATTTTAGTCGAAAGAAGAAAGTAGTATGTGTTATGCCAATCTCATGGTCTTGTCATTACGTAATCCATTATCAATGGTATGACACCATTAAAGAGTTCTTGCAGAGTAATGACAATCTCATGCCTGTAATGTATTCTTACTCAGAGATTAAATAACAAATGACTTCAAGGAGCAGTTGGGTGAGCAGAGCTTTGACTCAGTTTATAAAGGAAAGCTTCATACTGGTTGTCTTGCAGTAGTAAAAATCTTGAACAATTCAAAAGTTAATTGACAAGACTTTACCAATAAAGTTGACACCATCGGAAGCATGTACAATCTCAATGTGGTGCAGATTATAGCCTTTACTGCTGAGGGATCAAAACATGGTTTTATATATGAGTTCATGCTTAATAATTCTCTTAATAAGTACATCTTTCTTGAACAAGGTAGCGTCACATTAAACAAAGAGAAAATATTTGACATTTCTCTTAGAATTGCTCGTGGAATTAATTATCTATATCAAGGTTGTGATAAACAAATCTTGTATTTTGATATCAAATCTCATAATATTCTTTTTGATAAAAAGTTTGTTCTAAAAATTTTAGATTTGGGATTAGCAAAATTTTATCCAAATAATAGCATTGTGTCTCTCATTGCGGCTAATGGAACGATAAGATATTGAATTGTTGTTCTACAAAAATATTCGAGGCGTATCTTACAAAACAGATATTTACAGTTTTGGAATGTTGTTAATGAATATGACAGGAAGAAAGAAAGAACTTGAGTGAATTGGTAGACGATGCAAGCTAAATATACTTTCCTTCGTGGGTTTATGAGCAGGTTTGTGAAGGAAATGACTTAGAAGTACTAGGAGACACCACAAAGCAAGACAAGAAGATAACAAAGAAGATGATTATAGTGGCATCGTGGTGTATACAATTAAAACCCCATCAAATTATGTGTAATGAGCACAGTCTATAGAAACCCATCAATTCAAGGTCATTGAATGTTTTTAAGGCCAACTACATCAGCTAAATAAGAAGCATTTTCAAGTTTTTAAGGCCATGCATATGTAGGCTTTCACACTTTTGAATCTTTGGTTTCATGGAACTTCCTTGCAAGTTCTGCTGCAAATTCCGTAATACTCTTAGCAGAGCTTCCGCCTTCATCTACTGCTGTTTTGGCTAGTTTCATCCATTTCTCAGAGTTCCTTCTCATCTCATTCCCTCTTTCACCTTCCAT
>Ga0325404_1002725_pt1 | contig 18870 bp, 8 predicted proteins | sample PopdelMetagenome_18_FD_205664 | JGI IMG/M metagenome (GOLD analysis project Ga0325404, IMG submission 205664) | Populus deltoides microbial communities from Bellville, Georgia, United States - Xylem-Control-R1 | ecosystem: Host-associated > Plants > Phyllosphere > Stem > Wood/Secondary xylem... | reverse complement strand
GGAGTGAGACCCCGGTCTATGCATTCACAAGTTAATCGACTCCCTTTTCAAAGGAAATTACATGAATTTAGTTTAGATTATTTCTGGGCATTTTCCCCCAACAATTCAAGTTATTTTCACCCCTTTTTTTTATTTATTTATCTGTATTAGATTTGATTTCAAATAAACTATCTACATTCAAATTGATTGATGTATTTATATAAAAATAATTATCCTTAAATCTTTTTTTAATTTAAATTCAAAATGATAATGTAAGAAACAAAACTTCTTGTCATCTTGATTTCAAACCAAATCTTGAAAGGCTGGTTCTCTCTCGAGGCACGTACAAATCGAATGCTTTTTAGCTCACCATCCCAGAACACAGTGGGTTCAAAACAAGTGATAATTAATGTATATGATTTATCAATTATTACTGACTTATATAGTTTTTGAATTGTGAAAACCGTGTTTTTAAAAAATTTTAAATTTATATATTTTATTAAAATTTAATATGTTTTATATGTTTTGGATCGTGTTGATGTTAAAAATAATTTTTTAAAAATAAAAAAATATTATTGACATATATTTTAACACGAAAAATTGTTTGAAAAACAACCGTAACCACACTACCAAGCTTTCCCTTAATATTTTAATTAAAAAAATTCTCATGTTGTTGCTAATTCTCGGATTTTATTATATTTACTTTTTTATGATAAAATTAAATAGAGTAATTTGTTATGTGGTTTCAATTCTCGGATTTTTAATTTGATTTTAATTTTTTATATTTTTAAATTATTTTGATAGATGAAAAATATATATATTTTAAAAATATATATATTATTTTAAAAATTTGATACACTGATGCAGGACAGGGTGGACAAGCAAAGCAGTTAAAGGAGCAGATTGGTTTGATAACAAGTTTACAAGAAATCCAACTATAAAAGACACATCAAATCACTGATTTTCCTATAAACTTGGTTGAAGAACATGGCACTTGTCATTTTATCTCTGTCTTGTTCTTGATTTGTTTATTCTAAATGAACTTAAAACGATAAACAAGTAGATGATCGCATGATGATGTCAAGGAAGAAATTGCGGTGCTCCAAGGAAATAGCCAAGAGAAGGGTAATAATATATACTTGCCATTATTTATTACTATATACTAAAATAGCATGTTCTTATCATATGATATGACCTTAAAATCTGTAACATCTCCGTGCCTGCCTACTGCCTAGCTAGGGCTGATGATAATGCTGACCAAGTCTGCTTAATTCCACGTAAAATATATCACCTACGAGTAAATTATTCCGATCGAATATGTGCGAGAGTTTATTTATTTATTTTTTATTTTTTGAAAGAGATGAAACGATTTTTTTATTTTATTTATTAATGGGCGTTTGAATTGAAGCGACAACGACTGGTCATCTCACTGCTTGTTGGATTTCTTTTTGTGCCCAACGAAGAAGCCCTAGAAAACAGATTACATTAAGAATTATAGCAGAGTTAATAATTTATAAAATACAATTTAATCTATATAAATACAATTAGTTTATAAAAGTCATTGCACAGCATAGGTTAAGGATGAGAACCTCTTCATATATAATCACGTCCGTCAAAGCAGATGCCAACCCACCACCACCTGAATTGGAGAGGGTATCGATCTCACTGGCGATTCGATCTATAATATTTTTATTTTTTTTTTATTTATTTCATGGGTTGCAGCACTCCATTGGTGCCAAGGGAGCAGTAAAGCTGGCTGGACTCGTAATATACTGGAGAAAATAAGATGTTATTCCATCTTTATTCAAACAAAGCAACCAGGCGAGACTCGATCTATAGTCTTCTAGCTGATGCCAAACAATGAACAAAAAAATTAAAAAAAAATTGAACTTTTGAAGAAAAAAACTAAGACTTGAAAGTAAAGAAAAAAAGTATGGGGATTGAAAGATATATATCTCTGCAATATCTTTAATTAATCATCAAAACTATATAACATTTAGAGAAATAGAATATAAATAGTAAATTCCTCACCTTCTCCAAGCACAAGCAAGCATCACTTAGCTGAAAGCTAGACGAACAGAGACCGACTCGCTTAGACTGGGCCCATGATCCATTTGACCATCAGTTTTCTTTCGGCAAATAAGCCTGCTCTCATTTTCAAATGGACCGCGGCCAGGCCCACCTCAAACACATGCGTCGTCGATAGATATTGATAAATGCTAATTTACTAATTGTCTTGAGAGATTTCTTTCTTTCTTTCTTTCATTGAAGTAAAATCCTCGTGAATATCATGAAGTGGATGGCGTATTTTAGGTGAAATAAAAAGTCGGGTTTAATTTTGATAAAATCAAGATTGAAGAAATATCCAAGAAAAATCATCTAAAAATACCCGCAATGATAGTTAATTTCTCTCCGGCTCAAAAGGCCTTTTCCTTTGGCCACCCTAATGTTAACCCCATCGTGGATCGGTTTCTCACCGGAAACCCTGCTCCTCCAAGTTCCGAAGTGCACCAACTCATCGAAATGCTAACCAACTCATCGAAATGCTAATGTTTGTGAGCATAACATGCAGTTAACTCTGATTATTAATCAACTAGAGGCCGGAAAAAGATATGGAGAAAGCACCTAGGCAAATAAGGAAAAGCAATAGAAGCCAGTGTTGTTGGGAAGCTCCCATTGGAGAGCTTTTTGGTATAGACCACCCGTTTCTTGCCCTTTTTGGCAGCAAATGGTACCAGACAAGCTGGAAGATATTGGGAACAAACTTGAGATTGATACTGCTTCCACGACGCTTCATCATTTCAACACTTTTGGTTATGCATATGGGATTTGTTGAGCCATCATATTCCTCCATGAAAGAAATTATAAGCTAGAGGTTCGAGAAACGAGGAATTCCCACCTGAACATTCCCAATTCTTTCAATGCCTCAGCCCTTTTTTCCCCTTCTATCATTGACTAATGTCTCATTGGCAATTCTATGCGGATTCATGCATTGCAAACAACTTGTTGCTCATTTTAGAAGTTTGCTAATTAATGTGATATACTTGAAGAGAGAATTAATTATGAAATACAGCCCGTGTCATTTCAAGATCAAGAAAACTCGTGAATATAATTATAGCTTAGTGGGTGTATTTAACCTGCATAACGTCAAAAGGCAGAAAAGTAAAAGAAAGATACTGGTGTGATCTTTGAAAACAAAGGTAAATCCATCCGTCCGTGTACGGGGGGGGGGAAGACTCTGAAAGGACTGTGAAAGGTGACCTTGAAACTTCCAAGATGCCCCCCATACACTGAAAAACAACTGAATTGTCCCAGACACTGAAAAATAACACAAGCAGGAGATTTTTGAAAGATCATCGGGACTCCAGCTAGTAAAGTTGTTCTCTCTTGTCCTGCCACCATCTCCACCTGTAAAGAAGGAAACCAAAGCATGACTTAGCTGTGGAAATCTTTACTGGCCGATCTTGCCGTGGCCCCATCATTGCCGGCCTAATTGTAGCCTCGAGATAGAGCAGGCCCAATGAAGTAACAGCTATCTTTTCATAATGAATATTTGGTGCATAATTAAGAGAGAAAAATCACAAAAAGATCTTGGTGATTAAATTAAACACCTACGTTTTATCAAATCATCATCAGTTCCAAAGTTATAAATCACTCAAAATGAGTTCTTTTCTCTTTTATCCTTTTCCTTTCGTACATGATTTTGAGAAGTGAAGATTCCAATCTGAGCACTTAAATTTTCAAAAATCCAACCGTAATTAAGTTAGTGAGTGTGTGTTATATGAGGTTTTCTGTGATCAGGAGTCTCAAATCTAATTAATATATCTTAAATGAATATAAAAGCATGGTTTGATTTTCACTTACCAGTAATAATCCCATCTGGGTCGGACTTTGGTCATCCGATTTTCACCATAGGGGTAATCAGTTTCAGCCCTTCTTGTATTCTGGAAAGCACAACATCCTGTCGAATAAATTCCAATCAGAAGCACAACCATCACAATATTAAGAACTGAAAGCTTGCGCCAATCCCTTCTAACATCTTCAAGAACTCCAGCTTTGCACGAATCACACTCGTAGCACAGTAAAGTTGGGGCATTGTTCCATCTATAGCAATCTGGGTCTTGGGGCACCGCTGTTGCCATGTTGTAGTTACATGAAGTTGGTGGCTTACAACATCCAGACTGCACCAAAAATCATAGACATTAAAAAATCAAGAAAAACAGCCACAAGGCCAGAAAATTCAAGAGTGAACAAGATTGATGAGATTAAAGATTATACCTGTATGGGAGACATGTCTTTCTCTAGATAATCAAGAGGGGTCCAAGAGGCAAGCCTAGCACAAGTCTTGGAACCCGATATGCAACTCCTAATTGTTCTCCAATAATCAGGATCTTTAATTCTGTTTCTTAACCATGGAGAATAATCTTCGAGTCTATACTCCTTGTAAACCCTACCGGGCACTTCCACACCGCCGCCTTGGCTAGTGACAACAAAGCCAAATATAGTCAAACCCATTAAGGTTGCAATAAGGAGTAACATGACTACTAGGTAGACCCAAAGTGCCCATGCTACATGAAAACATGCACCAATGAAGCCAGCTAGTGAGATTATAAGCACGACGAAGCCTACAACAAGGAGTGGGGTTTGGAGGAAACCTTCACAGGTTGTGCTACTCCTTGCCATCCATAAACCTCCACCGATTATTGGTATGGATGCTAAGAGAGTGAAAAGATTCAAGAAACCAATTACTGTGTTGCTAAACCTATACATCTCCTTGGCTTAATTAAAATCTCTGTATGTTAAGGCTTAGACCACAGTACTAAACCCGAACCTCTCTCTCCCTCTTTTGCTCCATTAATTTCTATTAGTGTTCTCTCTCCTTAGCATGATGCTTCTTTTCTTGTTATATATATGGTGTCTTCTTCAGCTTTTCTTTTTTCACTTTTAACGGGTGGCATTGCTTTTCTTTATTTTGTGTTCCTGCAAGATTCAAGAATTCAAAATGTTTATAACCTTTGCTCTATTTGCTTTTTTGTGTTTTAGGGTATTCAAGAAAACTTTATGCGATGTACGTGGAATGAGTTAATTATACTTCTTAGTCTGCAAGTACTTTTGTCGAGCGTTTAGATTGACTGATCTGCCCTGGAAGCATACTGTATTGAGATTCCTAATCTAGTCTAAAGTTCCAATTTGCAAGGACTTGGTTTAGGAATAAAATTGGGCAGGCGATGCCAAACACAACCCACAATTCTTATAGCAAACTTGAGAACGAGAAATTATATTCATTTCAATTTTCAATTTTTTTTTCAAATATAATTCATGATTTAAATGATAGGAGTTAATACCTCATGGCGTGCCCATACCAGGTGAGAATAATTTGAAAAGTTTAAAATTATAGGGTTCCTAATTACATACATGCATGAATAAGTAGACAAGCGTAGAAATTACGATGTCTTCCTACCTTTCTTTATAAATGAAAATGTATGGTTGCTCTCCATTGTTTTTTTACACTAAAACCTATTCCAGAGTTAACCCATCTCAAATTCCAAATCGAGTTCGTATCATGAATCAAGTATATGGAGATTATGTTGATCAATATTATTTTGATAAAAAAAAACAGTTCAGAATAAAACCTGACCCGAGTTATAATTAAGGTTTTGCCGGCTAGTTTTTATAACTTTGTTTTTGCATGTACGAATTTGACACGTGAAGTTGTTCACAGCAAGCAAGAATTCTCTTTTCTATTGCCAAATATTCTCTGAGGATATGGTAAAGGCATCAATCCGTAATGCAATTGACCAAGGCAAGCAAAGAATAGCAGGCATTTAGGTAATTGCAAGCTTGTAGAACAGTGAGATGCTTTCAGGGCTTGGACCCTCTTTTTAGCTTTCTTTTGAAGCATGGCCAGAACCAGAATCATCTCCGGTTGAGGGGGATCACAGAATAAAATGATGCTTCTTCCTTATCTCCACCCATCTTTGTTTTAGTGCCTTTTTTATTCACTTTACGGCTCCACTGAACAATCTAATTTCTTAATGGCAAAGAATTCCCACCAAGTTTCATGTCCATTGCTCAATAATGACAGAAAACAAGTAGGGAAATTGTTGCATCAGATGCATAAATGCTAACTAATTGAAAAGACCAGAAGACTTTTAATGTTCATTCTTTTTTCTTAGCCGAGCAGCGGGAAGACAATGAGGCTAAAAAGATTTTTAATTTTTGTCATTTCTACTTTTAATTTGTTTAATCAAATAATGATATGAAAAGAAAAATAAAAACACTCTATACGCAGCTAGTAACCTTCAGGATTAAACAACAGGAAGTCTTCTAGGACTAAAATGCTGGCATGGGTTCGTTTTTCAGAAATTGCCTAAATAGCAATAAAGCAAGTCGAGGCTGAGTTAAAGGCACCTCATGCCCTGCTCCCCTTACTGTCACATAGGTCAAGCCCTTGTACACTTGGCTCCAGCCACCAACCTGAACAAACCAAGCATGAAAAAGAAGCGCAAATCAATACCAACAGAAAATTCTTCGTGCTTAGAGAAGATCAGAGATAGGAAATCTATATACTCTACGCAAAAACCATCACTTCAGCATTTGTAGTTGACTAACCTGATGATGGTCATCGTGCCAAGCATACCAGCTTATGTTGGTTTGTAGCTGTAGAGCATTAATGGAGTATCTGGTTGCAGTTAGTGGCAAAATTGCATCTGTATCACCACTGTTGATAGAATAAATATCGATTACCCTTTGAGAAAATATGATTTCCCTGTTATTGATTTTATGCAAATTATCAGAATGGATGACTTGTAACTAAATCTTTTTCAGCATGAGCTTACCTGAAAACCCATATTCTAACACCAGCTGCTATAAGTTCTTTGAAGATTGGCAACATGGATTTAGGAGAATCACTCCAGTTTCTCCTAACAATAGAGCTGCAAGTGGCCCAAGGATGAGGAATCCTGGTAATATTGGCATGAAGAGCCCTTTGCACCTCTGGGCGGTTCATGTATCTTTTTGTGTACATCACCAAACACTCGTCATTTCCTCTGAATTTCCATGGCTAAAACCCAACAAATGAAAGCTACCAACTCGTTAGGACAACCAAATTATCATCACAAGTTCCGCCATTAATCAGCGGAAAGTGTGGAATAAGAAAAAAAAGAGGGATTTTGAGTGATCCAAGAATATAATATACCAGTGAATAGTTTAGATAGTGTCTAAGAGTAATGATTTCATTGCAAGGAGAGCTGTAAATGCTATAAGGATTTATATCTCCAAACTCTGAATATGCCCTCTTTAAAGCACTGTTGCATTCACTTTTTGGGAACAAGAAAGTACTATTTGGGCAGAACTTCTTTAGATCTTTATAAGTAGAATCGGATATCAATCCATGGTTCCACCAGAACTCGTGTGTGCCAACGTTATCGTGATAATCATCTATAAGAGGATTGCCCAACTGCAAAAACAGGAAAAAAAAAACATTAATTAAGATTGCATATCAAGATATTTTTGGACCAATTTTAGTGTTGTTCAGGGCAAGATTGACACACCAAGAAACCTGTGAAATTAATGACAGGATTCTTGACTCCCTTATTTCTCCGGGCTATAATTCGTGACAGCTCAGGGATGTAATGACCTGAATTTGCATGGATTAACGAAATATTAATTAATGCGATCAAATTATTAGTCAAACGTTAGTTGGACATGAGCAATTAATTAATTAACCACCTGCGTAGCTTTCTCCAGCAATGTAAAAAGGCCTGTGCTTGTATTGAGGGAACCTCTCAAACCAGTTAACCAGAAAAGTGTAAGCATCTTTGGCTGCACTTTCAGATTTCAGCAATAATCGCCTAGTTAGGGACTAGTGAGGGTAGGCTAACAAACTTGTTGACAAATTATAGCAAAATTATCTATTCTATACTTTTACGAGTACCTGTCCTCTTGTCACCAACCGTGTATGTATCTGATGAAGTATTTGAATAAGAAAATCCCACACCAGCAGGTGAATCAAGAAACAGCAAATTTGCCACTGCAAAAACCAAAACTCTCTGATATTTTATTCTTTCTTGCAACGCTCAAAATGTCACAGCACTTGCACCAATGCACATGAAACTTGAACAGAGGAGAATCGACAGGCAATTTAATAGAGACACCCACCATTATTCAAGGTCTCATCTAGATATAAATGAGGCCTTGATGACTGGTTATTGTAATGAAAAAACAATATACTGCTAAGATCACACATTAAGCGATTAACCTCAGAGATTATTACATGATCATCTTGACCATGTTTACCTTTATTCCAAGCATATGGATTCAAATGCAGGGTCTTGCCATCAGGTCGGACCCTGAATGGACCGACCTCCTCTGAAGCTCCATAGGCCACAGATGAGCAGCCAGGCCCACCATTGAGCCATAGAACTAGTGGCTTTGACTTGGGCTTGACAATCTTGGGGGCCTCAATCAACCAATAAAAGAGAGCCCGTCCTGCCAACGGGTCCACAGTAATGTAGCCAGAGAATTGAGAGAAGCTCGCATTTGGTGGCTGCCCTTGTAGCTTGATAATCTTATCCCTCCTCTGCTCTTCAAGGTGACCGTGATTGGTGGCCGCAATGGTAGAAAGCAGGAGTGTAGCAAGATTTAAGAAGTGGAGGAGAGAGCGAGAAGAGGTCCTAATGTGCATTGCCATAAGTGAAAAATGAGGCTTTGCTTGTCTGTCTTGAATGCGGGTTTCGGGGTCTTTAAAGGGTGTTTAAATTAGTTGTTAGCTCGTTAACAATTGACTTCAGCCCCTGCTTTTAGGTTGTCTAAGAGTATAGCCAAAGCATGTGTTATTCAGAAAAAACTGTGTAGCCTGCAAAGTCAGTTATATGTTATTATTTATTGACTTCTTACATGCCCTCTGCGCTGTCCATAGTACTTCCTTTTGTTGAATTGCATGCACACAAGATATGGTGGTCGAATTTTTTTTTTGGTTGGTGCCTGGTAGTTTGTGCTCCTACTTCATCATCCAAAGTTTTCCCCTTTTTGTTTTTTAATCCAAAACCGTTGAGCAGCTATGTTCACCTTGAAATGGTATCAACAAATGTTCTTTTAGCGTTCCTTTTTCTTCTTTTGCTGCTAAAAAGAAGAGGCATTTTAAACTACCCTTACTTCGGCGAGAAAATTTGCGTATAGACGTATCACTGGAGTTGTTGTATTGATATAGAAGAAATGGAGATAGATAAGACATGTATCGACGTATTTTCTATCTTGAAAATACAGAAATTCATTCAAAAACTCTATGGGAAATGAATTTATTTCTATTTCTTTAATGATACGCGTTTTTTTGTTTTCTATATCTATCATTTCTAATGCTAACCAAACAATCAAAACTGAAGTTCAGGGCACCTTCCTAATGATCCACTGGACGGTTTGTGCAAACAGGGAGAGGAGGATCAAGATTAAGAAACATGCTGTTTGAGCCATGTTTTGGCTACTATATTACATGATGCGACAAACATGTGAGTTATAAATATTGCAATGAGCTGGACAAGGATCTGCCGCCCCAATATTATTACCATGGACCGTCCACTTCTATTGATGGAATTGATGGCGCCTGTGCATTCTCCATTAAGCTACACCCACATGGGGCAAGTGGTCCTACTAGAGCACACTGTTCCTCTTTGCCTCCTGGGATTCTTGACTTCTGGGTGTCCCCCTGTTTCTTGGATTGGAAGGTCATAAATGATAAAACTAGCCGTAACAACGCCCCCAAGTCCCCAACTTCGTTACTTTTGAGGCATGAGTCCTTACAACACCTTCTTATTGATAGTAGCAGTGATAATTTTACTGACTACTTTTATGATTCTAACATTTCTTTTGATTTTCAGAATGATGCATTTATGATGAAGTCTTTTCATGCGAAATACTTTGAATTGCGTGCATACAAGGGCAGAAGTGTGGGTTACCACAAGCCTCTCCTCTCCCCTTCATTTGATTCATATCTCAGTCCACCGAATTTGCCCTGCTGCAAATTTGATGTTCGGGTTTCAAGAGTTCACCCTTGTAGGGTAATCTTTTTGCACCCCATGGTGTTAATCTGAGTTCTTTCAACTGGATTTAGAGTGAAGTTTCCAAAAATTGCTAACCAAACCAAGAAAAAGTAAATCTTGGGGGCACAAATATTTTAACTCCATTATGTATAAATTTCTTGGAAATTAGTACAATTCTATTGTCTAAACTTACAGTTCAAATAATTGAATTACTATAAAGAATAGCTCCATACATTTTGATATGCTACAACTTAAATATAGAAATGGTGCACTTATGGAAGAATGGAAGAGCACTCGAGAGGAATGCTTCTCTTACTCTGTCATTTATAAGCCTGTGTATGAACAAATTCTATTATCTATCGCTTGTTTATTCATCAATGATTAATGCAAGGAGGACTAAAAGCTTCGGCCCGGCATGGACTTGTTCCCCAAAAATGACATGAAAAGAATAAAAGCCTGTCGAGGGCGATGGAGTGGAACTTCATGCCCTGCTCCGGTCACTGTTACAAAAGTTAGCCCTGTGTATACTTGGCTCCACCCGCCAACCTATAACAGAGGCAAGAAGAAGATGGGAGACGAACAAATTACCATGGAGTTCTGTAAGATTATTATACCACCCTTTTCTTAGTACTGTATTGCAAGAAAAGAATATCAAATCCCCAAATGTTCAGTTCAATGGTTGCACCAAAATAAGGTGGTTGAAGCAATTAGTTCTCTGTATAGTAGATGGGTACTTACCTTTCCACTGTCATACCACGGATACCAATTGATAATAGTTGGTAGTTTTAGGGCATCAATTGAGTATCGAGTTGCAGTAACAGGAACCACTGCATCAGTATCTCCACTGGTCAAAGAGATCAAGCAGAGTTAGATGCATTGCGTAATGAGGCAAGAAACAATTGAAGGCAAAAAGTTATAATGCTGACCAGTGCCGTAACATAAAACAAAGGCCAAATCCAAATTGAAAATAAAAAAGTCCGACCTTTTTTCATATTTTGGCTTTGCAAAACATGCATGCCATTATTGCTGAAGGTATGAGAATATTATACATCACCAAAGTAAATTCTTAAAGTTGACTATCCAAAAAGAATATTCATTTCGTTATTTTTATATAATCATAGCTTTTGGTCATCGTTAAGCAGCTGTTTTCCTATGAATTCTGTCTATCCCATTTAAACTCAGTTTCAGATGCTGCCTTCGTGTTGACTTCGGTGACTCTTCTCAGTCAAGTAGACATATATAGTTCATACGCTTCCACCTAACAAAACAAACATTTGGGCCCAGTGCAATTATTGGTGCTAGAGCACACAGTATGTCTCGCCTACTGTAAATAAATCCAAAGTCGTTAATCTTTATCAACACTACCTACTGCAAACAAGCTTCCCTATCCAGACATGGAGACTAGTTTAGTTGGCCAAGAACTCAGCGGTTCAAAAGAAATTTATTCTGTTCCAACTTCCCAGTTCCCAACTACCAGGTATAGGTGAAAACATGATCCAACAAAACCTCTCGGCTCTTTACCGACCAACTTAGGCCATAGTTAGTTGCAAATAAAGATTAAACTCAAGTGTTCCACAAAAACAGACCAATGGATCCAAATAACATGAAAACAGATCAACACAAATTAGTTGGAGTTAGCTAAACGAGTCCTTCTTGTTAGTTCCACCGTGTCTATGTCAACATCTTCTTTGACATGTTCAGAAACAAAAACATCTAGAAACAACTCTGAATCATAAAGAAGATCCACGTACACAAGCAAACAAATCACAAAAATAAAAATGCTAAAAAGTTTGTATCATTAATTTTAAACAGCAAGTTAGATCTCCTGCTCACCGAGATCAAGTATTGAAAAGAAATGCATAATAATCAATTCCACGAGCATTCCTTCTAGAACTACCATTTGATATCTTCAAACAACTAAACAGATTTCCCTGATTTAATCCAGAACAAAGGGAATGGCGGGGAAAAGGCAAAGGTGGGTACTTACCTGTAGACCCATATCCTTAGACCTGCAGCAATGAGTTCTTTATATATAGGAAGCATGGAAAGTGGAGAATCTGCCCAGTAGTCTCCTACAATGTTACTGTGAAGTAGTGATTCAGTTAGCAGTGTTATTGGAAGATATGTAACAGAATTCTCAAAAAATTAAGAGAAAAAAATATCACCTGCATGTTTCCCATGGGTAAGGAATCCCAGTTACATTTGCATGGAGTGCCTTCTGAACTTCAGGGCGATTGAAGTACACTTTAGAATACCTCTCTGTGCAGGGATCATACGCTCTGGACATCCATGGCTGAGTTTGAAAATAACAAAATGAGCTTGGTGTATCTACGAAGTACCAGATTAAGTACTTTCTGGGGCAAAAAGTACGGACAGAGTGAATGAAGAGCAATTCTAGTTCACTCGTCCAGCAATGAACAGTATTTACATTCATGGATTGTATGGTGTATGAGTTTTTACCTAAAATTTATCAAAGATAATTCAGAGATACAAAACAAACAAAATCAAAGTCTTTTATCAAAATAGCATTTTATGAAACTAGTACAGGTTGATAAAAAATTTAAGAAATAACATAGGAGATAAAAGTGTTTGAAAAATAATACACTTTTGACTCAATTATTATTGAGAATACGGTTTTATTAACCGATAATAGTGGGTGTTTACATCAAAGAGCACAATACACCTCAAAATTTTACATGAATTACAGTTTAAACCACCACAATCAAACAAAATTATAAATTATCAAACCTCAAATTTATAATTAAAACAGAAGTTATTTTAATATTATTTTTATTTGTTAATTATTATCTCAAATTAATGCATGTGTTTTTCAAACATTATTTTTATTTATGAGCATTTTTTAAGTTTGTTAATAGACGATTTGAAATATTAAACAACTTGTTCACATGTTCATTTGTTAATTAACAATATTAAATCATGCTTATATAAACAAAGTATGAAAATGCATGATATGTTAGACAACTTTAAAATCAACATGTTAATTAGCAAAAACAATATTATAAAAATAATAAAAAATAATAACTTTTAACTAGAAAAATAACACAGCACAATTATACACAATATAATAATATATTTTAGCCTATCTATGTCTTCTACGACGACGAGTAGATGCAACAAAAAAACAATAGAAATACTCGTGGAGACAAGGGGAAGATGATTTTAATGTTTTGGTGAAGGATTGAATGGTGTTTTGGGGGATTGAAGGCTGTTTTCTCTTGGGTTTTTTTGGTTTCTAGGGTTTTTTCTCTTAATAGTGGAGGTCACGGGAAAAAAAAAATGTTTATAAATGTATCGTAAACACGATTCAGAATTGCAGTTTTGTTATGAAATCGTTATTCTGAATTACAGTTGTGAAAGAACCACTATTGAAAATAACGGTTGTATTAAAACCGTGATTCTAAATTACAATTTTTATTTAAATTATTATTCTAAATAATAGTTTTTTAACAACCGCGATTTCCAACCACAGTTATTTATAAACTATGCTATTTTCTCCTAACTTTTCAAATTTATATCATTCATTATTAACTTTCTTGAAACCATGATAGTTTTTAAAAAAAAATTCCAAAATCAGAAGGAAAATCAGTCGTGCAAGTAAGAAACACATTCAATCATGTAGTTACCCTCACTCTTGTGGAATCTTTTAGAAACTGTAGAAAACATAATCTTATAGATGAAGATCTAACATCAAAAAGGAAAAGATTGGATTCAGATTTGTGTTTGTTGAGAGGTCAAGAAAAGTTTGGCACGAATTTAGAAGTCATTGTCCGAAACAGCATCACATGACACAAGTACCACAATCTATGGTCCAAAAACCACAAACTTGATGGATGTCAGAAACTTAATATTTAACAACTACCTTCGGTACCCAAGACGAGCCCACAAATTATCTATTCGGAAACAAGTCACTGTAAGAAAGTTGTCAATTTTTCGAGCAGTGAAAAAATACGAATATTTTTTTAACAGGCCACAGAATATATTTGCAAAAATATATGCTTGGTGGATAACCTTCTTCGAATGCAATTTGTTTGATAATTGTTATATTTTATTGCTAAAATATCCTGGAAACTTGCACATGTCTCTTTCAATCTAAGAAAACTATCTTCCAATGTCTATTAAGCTATTGATGGTAGAATCTTAGATGTGAAACGCTATGAGTAAAGGCTAGGCTTGTTCATGATAACTTTCCAGTCAAATCCAAGACTTGGAGGCTGGTGCCAAAAACCAATTGGGTGTCAAAAAAGACTTCTGTGAGCAAATGAAAGCATAATAGCCTTTTTTTCAAGTAAGAAATTTCATGCTAGGTGCAGAGAATCAACTTTTGATAATTATGCATCAGGTTCCTTGTTTAACTTGTATTGCATGTATCTTTCTGCTGACAGTTAAGCAGAATCCCTTTTGATAATGTTGATTCAGAGAAAAGGGTATGATAAGCGCTTACATAATGACCCCTTAGGTTGTGCCTCAATGCTGCGGTATTATTGCAAGGCTGTGTGAAAATGCTATATGGATCAATGTTCCCTTGCTCCAACTCTGCAAGCTTGAGAGCCTTCATGCATTCTACTGATGGGTGTGTAGATGATACAAAATCACAGGTGAGGCGTAGAGTTCGATAGGTAGAATCGGAAATTAAACCATGGGTCCACCAGTACTCAAAGGTGCCAACATAATCATGATAATCATCAGTGACTGCATTTCCCACCTAAATGAAAGAAAAAGATATTGACTTAACTATTCACTTTCCATTAAGCAGTAGAAGTCTATACAATTCCCAATTTTCATGAATAATGAGTTCTGTGTTCTCACCAAAAATCCCTTGAAGTTAATTACAGGATTCTTAATTCCCTTGTTCTTCTGATAAACAATTTGGGACAACTGAGGTACATAGTGACCTGAAGCCGAATTTCAAACAAGTAAACAGTGTGCAATCCCTAAGATGAACAAGTTAATGAGACAGTTAAAAAATAATAATGTTATGCAATTCAAGACCTGCGTAGCTTTCTCCGGCGATGTAGAAATCTCTATATTTGTACTGCGGAAACCTTTCAAACCAATTGACTAGAAATGTGTATGCGTCTTCAGCTACAAATGCACGACACCCAGTTTCCAAAAGCATTTAAAGAAGCAAAATCAACTAACTTTACGCCAGAAAGGCATATAATCACATTGAATCAAAAGGCTACTGAAGCACTCAACAATCAAACAAACAAAACAATTACCAGTTCTCTGGTCACCAGCCGTGTACAAATCCGAAGACGTATTTGAATATGAAAAACCAACCCCAGCTGGAGATTCTAGGAACAGCAAATTCGCCACTGCCACCGACAACAAGAGCAAAATAGACATGAGATGAATTCCAAAGAGAACAAGTTAAAGCACGAAACAGAAATGGCATTGTGTAAATTATCTATAACACATACACTTATTCCAAGCATAAGGATTGGAGTAAAGAGTTTTGCCATCAGGTCTAATGCGAAAAGACCCAATCTCCTCAGCTGCTCCATAAGCAACAGAGGAGCAACCAGGGCCTCCATTGAACCATAAAACAAGTGGTCTGGACTCAGGTCTGCGACTTGTCGGTGCCTCGACCAACCAGTAAAACAATGCCCTCCCGGATTGTTGGTTCACAGTCACATAACCTGAGTACTGATTGAACTCTACACTCCCTGGCTGCCCTGGCAAATATGTGATCTTGTCTCTTCCTTGATCTTCAAGAGGAGCGCATATACAGGAATAGACAAAAAGAGAGACTAAAAGGCAGAGAATAGAGAGCAAAGAATGACCCATTAATCGAACAGCCAATCAAGATATGATCCAAAACAAGCAAGCCCAGAAACAGAAGTCACAAAAAGTTTCTGGCTTTGCAATGAAATTATCTAGACAATGCTATTAGGACATGATCCAGAGAGGGACAGATAGGCAATGAAATAAGAACAATAAACACAGGAAAAGAAGACAGAGAGTCACTTAAAGCGCCTAAATAACAGACACAAGCGCCACAAAGCCGAGTCTTCGTTGTCAACAATAGCAAACACAAACACAACTAAAACCAAGTAACAAAAATCCGAAATCACAGCAGTGTCAGCAAAAGATGAAACAAGACCGAGTAACACGAATCACAAGATGTTTCTTTTTAGAATGAACCTAACAAAAATCACAAAAACAAATAACGCCCAGAACCCAAAATATCTCTTGAGTTCTAGCCAAGAAAACATTTATCCAAAGAAAGACTTTAAAAGAAGAGAAGGAAACATTAGACATTTATAATGAAGAACTGTGTGCACTTGAATTCACATTCCCAATGATTGTGATTAGCTGTCTATGGAAGGTATGTTGCGAATACAAGCTTGTAATTTATTAGTATTATCTTTTCTTGAATTCTTTTATGGGATGTTAGATGGTAATCATTTAATGCCAAGAAATTTATTTATTCATGTTCAGGAAGAAAAAAGAGAGGAATTTATTTATTTGTCTCTCTGAATTTGGTTTTATCAGGCACTTGACTGAAACAGCTGAGAGGCGCACATGGGATATTTTTGAAAAATGGTAGAATAAACCAAAAGGTTTGTAGCTTTTCAACTGGATCTTTAAACAGCCAGATGTAAACAATGAGGTGAGACTAAAATCTGGAATGATTGGAAGAAGAAGCTTCGTGTAGCATAGCCAGATAAAATAGGATTGTGAATATTCATCAAGCAGTGATAGTGCAGGAGTCGTTGTTCTTATTGACAAAACAAACTCTGGCATGTAATGGCGTGGTGTGAGGCAGCTAAGCTTGATGGCCCAAGGAATTTAACTACCATGTATGGATGGGAATGGTGGGACCTCGCCATTTCTGACTGAACGTTCCTTTTTCTGTTGGTAAGGCCATTGCAGCATTTTTTTTACTGTTGAACTGCGGATTTGATAAGATTACTTTCTTTCTTTCTTTCTTTCTTTCTTGATTTTGATGATTTATTGCTCGAGTTTGAATTCTAATTCACATGTGTTTGAGGAGAGATTTTGTAAAAATATAGAGAGAGAAAAAAGCTAAAAAAAGCTTTAATTGGTATATATACCTTGCTCGTCATCTACATTATACATTATAAAGGGAAAAAGGAGAATATACACGGAGAAAGAAAAGAAAGGGATGGGAGAAAGGAATATTTCCTGTCACAAAAAGCATTCTCATATTTTCAAAATTGTGGAAAGAGACCAGTGCGTGTATGCATGTGAACACATAGGTTCTATGTATCAGTTATTGTTACTTGCCCGGGGGTTGATCCGAGAAAGCTAGTATTCCGGGTCAAGCTTTGACTGTTTTTTCAGTTAAATCGAAATAGATATTAATTTTAAAAAATTAAATTATTTTAATAAAAATAATTAATCTAATAAACTGTGAATTGATCCGCACAAAGATATAAATAAATTTAAAAATAATAAATGAATCGTGTGAAAAATAATTTTACACTGGAGTTACAAAGACATAATCAAAGCAACAATCATATTAAATATTTTTCTTATAAAACGACATCATTACATTAGAGTTTATTGATAGCTCGCTGATAAATTCAAATATAATTAATTTAAAGAGGAAACAAGTAACTTTGAAATTATTATTATTATTATTATTATGATATATGTGTGTATAGTTTTGATGTATAAAAAAGTAATTAATCTAAGTATCAAGCGGGAAATGTATGTTTTTTTTCGAAATAGACTATCTTGTAAACTTAGGAAATTATTAATTCACCATACATAATCAAGATTATCAATCCACGGAGGCTATATTTTATATTAATTGAATATTTCGTAAAGTTATCCCGCATGCTACTAAGTTGGACCCATTGATTCTCTTTTTCCTGAAAATCTTTAACTCGTGGGATCAAATTAAATCTGTCAACTTGCTGCGTAGACGGAAAACCCGGACCTGCTATGCATGTTGATACTCTGGAAAGCAAAGGCATGGAAAATGATGGTCTGGGTATGGGCCAAGACACGCGTCCATGTTCATGCTGGTTAGCATCACACGTGCCGAATGAATATTAAAATTAAAATTTCCCTATTATATTTTCGAGTATCATTTAGAAATGTTTGGCAATACTGCGTTTCTAAAAAAATTTAAATTTTTTTATTAAAATTTAATATAATTTATATATTTTAATATATTAATTTTAAAAAAAAATATCATAACAATATATTTTAACACAAAAATTTATTTAAAAAACATCTACAACTATACTACCGATCACGCTCTTATTCATTAACTTTTTTTTGAGTGAAAACAAATTTAATATTAACTCTTTTTTTTAGTGAAAACAAATTAATTAAAAGCTTAGTGTGGCTGCTGCGATTCGAGCCCAGGTCTCCACGGCCACAACGTGGAATTCTTACCACTAAACTACAGCCACTCGATTACTCAGGATACGATTTATATATATAATAATAATTAAATGAGCTCCTTTCACGAAGTCTCCGGAAAGTTTAGCCATGGAATCACTCAAATGACTGCCCTACAAATGCTAGTAGCATTTGTATTTGATCTGTCCAAATTCTCTTGCACGTTTCCTGAAAAAGACCAGTATTTTCTGCGTATCCCGTACAGTACATTCTATGATTTGTTTCAACATGGATGACTGTCTAGTATGCCAATACAGTGGAAGAACTATACTTGGTCCTGGTTGGAAAAAAAAAAAAAAAACTAAACTAGATTTCAGAAACTAGAAGGGGGCGTAAGTCACAACAACGTATGATCTCTTAATTAGGTAGCTACGTGACCTGCATCCCGTCACGGGTCGGGTAAAAAAAAATAATGTTAAACTGTCATAGATATGTTTTAAAAAAAAAAAAATTT
>Ga0325404_1002724_pt1 | contig 18870 bp, 10 predicted proteins | sample PopdelMetagenome_18_FD_205664 | JGI IMG/M metagenome (GOLD analysis project Ga0325404, IMG submission 205664) | Populus deltoides microbial communities from Bellville, Georgia, United States - Xylem-Control-R1 | ecosystem: Host-associated > Plants > Phyllosphere > Stem > Wood/Secondary xylem... | reverse complement strand
GGAAAGTGAATTCTGGGAAAGTGAATTATTTTATGATGTTTGGTATTGTAATGGAAAATAAGTTGGAAAACACTTTCCAGTGTTTGGTTATGTCATGGAAAATGAGCTGGAAAATAACTTATTAATGTTTTATTTTTCTTAAGTTTATTAAAATAATGAGGAATAAATCTTACAAATTAAAAAGTTGAATGAGAATGAAATTGAAAAAAAATATAATTTAATAAATTATCTCAAATAAAATAAATAATAATCAAAATAATAGAGATCAAATCTAAAGAATAAAAAAAGATGAAAGATGAAGAAATTAAAATAATAATAATTAACATTTCATAAATTATTGCAAAAAAATAAGTAACAATCAAAAGAATAATGACCAAATTTGATAGATAAAAAATTTCAATAAAAAAATGATAAGGGAAAAAGCAAATAACAATTATAAAAATGAGGACCAAAGTTAATATAAAAATTAAATTTTAAGAGATGAAATTGAAAAATAAATATTCAAAACAATATATATATATATATAGTAATCAAAAGTTTAAGAACCAAATTTGATATAATCAGCAAATAATATAACATTTCTAAATTTTTTACAACTTCTGGAAAGTGTTTTCCTCCCAAATTTTCCAGGAAAACACTTTCCTAGAAACCAAACCAAATTTTACTTTGACTGAAAAGCGTTTTCTGTTGATCAACTTTCCTAATGTCAAACAAACACAGAAAAGTTTAAAAAGTAATTTGTTAAAAAGTGAATTTCGGAAACATAGCTCAAGTCCCAAAATCATTTCAAAACTTAAGCTGCGTATTAAAAGGAGAACCAAGAACAAAACAAGTGGGAGGAAACTAGAGAAAACAAAAAAACAAAATAAGATCCACCACACAGTCCCTTCACTCTCCCATTTCAAAAAATCTACAAATAGATTTTTCATCTCTCTCTTCCCTCACTGTCTCTCTCAAAACCAAGACCCTTCTTCCATCGACGGCTAGGCCAACACCATCTTTCTATAACATAAACAACCATCATCCTCTTCTTTTCTATTTTTACTTGAAACTAACACCAGGTAGAATTCCCTCACAGATGTCCCTTCCTCTCCTCCACACAATGAAGCCAAGCTTGACCAATAAGGCCAACATTCATCAGTGAAAACCATAATCGACGCCATAAAGTAGCCATAACAACCATTTCAGCCACTTCCGCCCATAAAGAAAGCAACCAACCATCATTTTCTCTCCACCAAACCAAAAAAACAGACCCGTTAAAGCCAAGAACTCAACACCCCTCTCACCATCAGCGAACCGAACCAATCAAGCTCAACCCAACTATCTCAGTGACAATCCAGTAGAAAAGAGAAGAAACACCAAGAGACAATGAACAAGAAAAGCAAACCCGTGAGAAGCAGGAGAAAAGATAAAATAAACAGATTGTGTATTGTGTGTAAATCTTTGCTTGCAAGTAACAGTGACCTTTGTTGCGTTGCATAAACATTACAAAAATACTAAAATAGCTCAGCAATGTATAGTAGATTGTGAGTATTTTTAATATGGATTGGAACAATGTTTATTGGGAGGAATTAGTTGATTCTCGTGATAAGTTATGAGTGATTTGCATTTTACTATTTTTTCATGGCGTGTGTAACATGCTATGGGTTCATTTGTGATTTTTGAGGCAGCTTCAGGGCTAGGTTAGCTAACATGTTGGATGCTTGGTGAGTGAGATAGGGATTTCTGGTCTATTGGTTGTCTGTTGTAGGTTCATCTGTGATTTTGGGGGCCGCTTCAGGGCGGGTTAGCTGACGGCTTGGCTTGGGTTGCTGGGTTGTTTGTTATCAGTGGGTGTTTGGTGAACTGTCATTCTCTTGATTTGTATAGTGTGGAGGGGTTGGTAGTTAGATACATGTCTTACCTGCAATGTACCCGGTTGCGTGGTTGTTCTTGAGAGAGTGCTAGTCTGGTGCAGATGGATGGGATTTTCGGTTGATTTTGCTCAAGATGACAAGGTTTCTTTGTTGTTTCTCATTGTTCTGGGCGGGTATAAATATTATGTAACTACGTTGAGTTGTTTATTTTAATTATTTCTTTTGAATTTTGCGGGATTCAAGGGATTGCAGATGAATTTTGCGTTTGAGATTGATTGGGGTAGCCATGCTTTTCTATTTATTTATTTATTTTATGTGCTTATTTATAGAATATTTAATTAATAATTCATTCTCTCTCTTGAAGAGTCTGGAAAAGTTTATATAGTTTCGCTGGCAACAATTGTTTTGTTTCTTGGGGCATTTTCCAGGGGTTTGGTTCGGTGAGTCTGCTTCATTCTCTGTAGTTTGGGATTTAGGGTGTTGGAATCTCTGTGTTCTGGTCGAGTTCTCGAAGATTGCTGGTGCTATTTCTGATGTTTATCTGTTTTGCAGTTTGGCGTTGGGGTGTTTTTGGGCTCTAATGGCTGTTGTAGTTCTTGGTTGGTCAAGGGTCTCTATACTGACCAGGTCGGTTTCCTGTGTATTTTCATTTTCTGTTGTGTCATTTGGTTTGGTGCTATTTCTGATGTTTATCTGTTTTGCAGTTTGGTGTTAGAGTGCTTGAGCTTTGGTGGTTGTTGCAGTTCTTGGTTAGTCAATGGTCTTTGTACTGACTAGATTGTTTTCCTATGCATTTCCATTGTGTTGTGTTACTTGGTTTCTATTTGGTTTGTTTAAGTTTTTGAAAAACTTGGGGTCGGTTTTTATGATTGGAATGCATGATTTTTATTACGAGATTAGACAACTGTTTTGGATTTTCTAGCAACTACATTAGAATGCTTCTTTTGTTTTTGGTTGCTTGCCTTATCTATCAGCGTTTCAATTGCTTTATGTTTTTTTTATGGATGTTTCGATTACCAATATTTGAGGGCTTAGAAGTCAGCTAAGTCTACATGACATGGATTTGACATGTTTGTCAGACCCAAAACCCTTGGATTTCGTGGACTGTCAAGTTCAAGGTGCATTGACTTGGCAAGATAGCTAAGTCCAATGTGTGTGGGCTTGGTTTCAATTTATTAATCATCTTTCAAACAGTTGATCGATTGTTTCTTAACATACACTAAGAGCGTGTTTAAGATTATGGTAGAGATTGTTTTTGAAAGTGTTTTTCACTTGAAAATACATCAAAATAATATTTTTTTTTTATTTTACTTTTTTAAACAACCACCACAGAAAACTACCACAGTACCAAACATACACTAAGAGTGTGTGTAAGATTATGGTAGAGATTGTTTTTCAAAGTGTTTTTCACTTGAAAATACATCAAAATAATATTTTTTTAATTTTTGATATTAGCATGTTAAAATGATCAAAAAATATAAAAATATATTTTAAATAAAAAAATATTTTTTTTTATATCGTGATCTAGCTCCACAAATAAATAACACCTAAACATGTTTGTGTGACTATGATGACGAAGGCTTTGTCCATATACACATAACACACAAAACCAAATTCTCCCCCGGAAGCTTTGCTTTAATGCATAAACATCTTCAATATTTATTAAAAAAAACAATTATTTTATGCATTAACGTGTATTTGCAAGCTAATCTCACTTGATAAATCTAATGGTTGAAATTAAAAACAAAATTTCAATAAAATAACACAACAATTCAAAAATAATTTTTTGTTCATTTTAATTTTAATAATGAATTATATGGCTTGAATTTACGTCAAGCTTACTAGAGTGCAAGCTCTATATCCATACAATCTACAAGAGCAATAAAATTCTTCCATTATAAAAAAAAACAATAATAATAACAGGTCTTACAAACATGCCAGACCCACGCTACTCTGGGATTGGTTGGTGCCAAGTCCAAACGCTTTGGATCTGGCAAACATGTCAGACCCATGTTACTTTAGACTTGGTTGACGCCAAATCCAGACGTCTTGGGTCTAATAAACATGCCAGACCCATGTTACTTGGGTCTGACAAACATGTCAGATCCACGTTACTATAGACTTCATAGTCCTGCCAAGTCCACGCACTTTAGACTTAATAGTCCGCCAAGTCCAGGGGTTTAGGATCTGACAAACATGTCAAACCCACGTCATGTGAACTTGGCTGACTTTAAAGTCCATGAACATTAGACTTGGCTAGCTCCAAGCCCAAGCATCTTGAGTCTGAAAAACATGACAGACCCGCTTTACTTTGGACTTGGCTACCGCCAAGTCCAAGCGTTTTAGATCTGGCCAACATCTTAAACCCACGTTATTGTGGACTTGGTTGTCCTGCTAAGTCCACACATTTTGGACTTAACAGGCCACCAAGTTCAGGGGTTTTGGGTTTTTCAAACATGCTAGACCCACATCATGTAGACTTGGCTAACTTCCAAGTCTAAGAACATTGGACTTGGCTGGCACTAAGCCCAGGCGCCTCGGGTCTAGTAAACATGCAGATCCATATTACTTTAGACTTGGCTGGCACCATGTCCAGGTGTTTTGAGTCTAATAAATATACCTTTTTTAGATGGTATACAGATGTGTAAACGTTTCTGCATAGAAAATTACAAAAAATAGACATAGTTGATAGCTTGAAAAATAACTTGTCTTTTATAAAAAAAAAGCATTGCAAATGTCATGCATAATAGCAACAGTGGCATTAACCCACATGCATGTTTGTAGTAGATCTCCATTTCAAATACCATGCTAATCACAAAAATAAAGTCATTTCCTACAAAATATAATTCTTTTGTTAAAGTGAACAAAAAATTATTTTAGAAATGACTGCAATCAATCGGGCAAATTGCGTGAACTCATGCAGTTCCAACAAATCTATTTTTTTAAGCATGCATGTGTAAAATCATGGATGATTTTTTGTCAAGATGGTAAAGTCTATGCTTCTAGTTTCCGGTTAGTTTCTGACGTCGGACAACCAAATCCTTAAAAACTTCTAAAAAAAAATTGAGCTTGGAAAGAATTTATGTTTCTAATGGATTTCAAGTTTTTAGGGTGGTTTATTGGGTTTTTGGTGGCAATGGATTGGTTTAACAAAGGTCTCTAGGGTGTTTTTTAAGTTTTTTGGTTAACAAATAGGTTGAAATTGAGTTTTTGGGTTAAAAAAACAAAGGACTTTATTTTTCCAGCCACCACAGTGGCCGAATTCTACATTGTGCAGGCGACGCGTTGTCAGCAAATGGGGTTTGACATGTTTGCTAGGCCCAAGGCGTCTAGACTTGGTAGTCAGCCATGTCTAGAGTAATGGGAGTCTGACATTTTTGCTAGACGCAAGATGTCTGGACTTGGCAGTCACCAAGTTTAAAGTGCATAGATTTGGCAGACAACTAAGTCCACATAACGTCAATCTGGCATGTTCGCCAAACCCAAAATGCCTGGACATAGCAGACCATCAAGTCCAAAGTACGTGGACTTGGGCGATCAACTAAATCCATAGTAACGTGGATCTGACATGTTTATCAGACACAAGGCGCTTCGACTTAGCGCCAACCAAGTTTATAGTAACGTGGGTTTGACATGTTTGCTAGATCCAAGATGCTTGGACTTGGTGATCAGTCAAGTCCAAAATACGTGGACTTACTAGGCCTTGAGCGCCTGGCGTACCAGCTCTACAAGCGTCTGGCCTGGTTTTTATATATATATATATATATTTAGTTTTTTTTAAATAATACATTATTTGTGTATATTTTTTCAAATAATTTTTTGGTTTATGTTCTAATTAGATTGTGATTATTTGTAATGATATTGAGTGTGTTTAGTTTTTAGAGAGGTGGGTATGATTCATTTGTAGTTTTTTCTTTATTTTATATAAATTAATTTTTTTTTTTGAATATTGATTCTTTTCTAAGATTTTTAATATGTGTAGCCTTGCATTGTTTTTTTTATAATTATTGTTCAATAAATTTTATGTGTGTCGGTTTCTATTATAAATTTTATGTGTTTTTCTATTACAAATTTATTTTGATAGAGGAATTTATTAAACATGACCAGGTAAATTACTTATATTGCGATGTGAGATATTTTGATCTTCATTTTTTGCTATATATGCAGAATTTGGTGGAGAAAACTATTTGGCCAATGCTTGCCCAAGAAAGTTTAAAGGCTTTAAGTGCTCTTAGGTTACTTTCTCTTGATGGATAAATTTACCTTATAAGACGAGTGTTTGAGGTATCTACCATACTCATTTTATACACTAGGTCTAGACACATAGATGGATACATAAAATGTTTTTGCAAACACTTATTTAAGTTTTTCAGGTCCTTGCAGTAACAAGGAGTTAACAAGCATTTGTTAATCTATACTTGCTAACAGTTGCTAAGACTTTACTTCTCACTCAAAAGTTGGGCTTCCATACTCTTTTTGTTCATCATGCCACTTTTTGTTTTGAGTTGCTCAAACAATGCCTATGTTAGATTAATGTCCCTTTACATTTTACAATTTGATTCTTATATGAAATTCAAGACAGTTTAAGCAAATTTTTTGCATGCTACTTATCTGCTGCTTGAAAGCCAAATCATATACATTTTAATGCTACAAACTCTTGATTGCATGCTTAGAAAACACTTTTTTTCCCTTTCAATTATCTTAAAATTAAAAGTAACGTGTTTCTAGAAATAGCTCGCAACAATGCACGGGCAACTTATCTAGCGAAGAGCTAAAGGAGATCTATCTGATCCATTGGTTTTTTCTCTCTCAACAACGACAGCACGTTGTTCCACACATTAGTAATATCAGTAGTACATAAAACCTATGTACCATCACTATTCCTATGGGTCGAGTGTTGTTCCAACAACTTCCTTGTTTTATCATAACGACCTTAATTTATTATCAATATTTTAAAGGTTCATTTCGAGTTTTAGATGATTATTGATGTGTTGCGATTTATTGTAAACATTTATATTTGTGTGCGTGTGAGTTAACTAGTAAAAATAATATGTGTGTGTTTTTGTATCTTCTTACATGTTTTTGAATGCTTAAAACCAAAAAGAGAAAATAAAATCAAAATTTTTAATTGAATAATGGCCAAGATTTTAAAAAAAGAAGCATAAAAAATATCTCTCTTTTGCATAATTTATCTTTTTTTTAATACGATGTTTAGCATAGAAAAAACAAAATAAAAAAAATCAATTTGCATGACTTGGCATTGTAAAAAAATATATTATTTTTGCATGTTTTTTTGAGCCTGACAACAAGTTTATAAAGCCCATTAAAATCTTGGTTCAATAAATTGGCCCATTGGGCTTATATACCAAGAAGATAAAAAAAATTCATATTTTTTTATATAATAATAATAAATAAATAATGATAAAAATTCTTAATTTATATAATAATAAATGTTGATTCAAAACCTAATTTTTATCATCCATAAGAGTTCAACGCCTATTCTTTTAACAATCTTAATGAAACCTCTTTTTTTAGGGATAAACATCATATTTTTTATATGTCTCATTTTTAAAGGGATTAATGTCTAAATTTTATAATCAATGCGGGTTATGTCTATTTTTAACAATTTCAATGAAAATTCTTTTTTAGGACTTAACGTCAACATCTTTGACAAGTCTATTATTTTTAGGGATTGATGTCATTTTCTAATATGTCTAAAGACCAACGTCAAATTTTTCTCAAATAAATTGAAAATAAACTAAAAACAATTAGGATAATTAAGAGCAATCAAAAAGATAAATTTAGGAGAAAATACATAGTAAAGGTAACCTTTCATTAGAAAATATTGGGTGATGTTGTTTTTTCTTTAAACATAACTAATCCTTTACCTGAATCTTTGAAACCAATGCATATTTTAGGATCCTCAGTTTTCTCTAATTACTAGATGGCAACTCTAATTTTCCATGACACATTTCCCTCCTCAATCTTAGAGGAGTCCCGCCCATGATGTCCACCAAGGTGCGACAAAACATTTGAAATTCTTTATCCTAGTTTATTAGAATATAATTTTTTGAGGTGTTACGTTAAAGTCATAAAAAATATTTTTTTTAATAATTAAAATAAAATTGTATAAGGTTGCAATTGGCATGGATATATGCATGTATGGACAATAATATTACCTTGCACATCTAAAAGATTGGGTTTCCTAATTGACCTTCAATATTTATATGAGCATCCCTTTTTTTTTCTCTTTTTACGTTTTTTTTTAATTTCATCATAAATTTTTTTTAACTGTCAATTGGGTTGTTTTTGAACTGACGAAGTTGACTGGATCACATCAAAACGACTCATGTATTGTTTAATTTTAAACCTAGGCTAGAAAAAAAATTATTGTGGAATTGTCTTTTAGATTGTTAATTTGAGGTTTGAAGAAAAGTTTGCAATTTAACCCAACAAGAGCCTTGCCGTGGAGAACCAAAGCTATATACAATTGATCTGTAATATCCCACATCGGTGGGTGAGGACTTGGGGGAGGGCCTTATATGAGCATGCTTACCTTGACTAGTAAGATGTGTTTTGGGATCATGCATGGCTGCCAAGGACAAATCCGTGAGGCTCGTGGGCCAAAGCGGACAATATCTTGCAAGTGGGGTAGGGTGTTATATTTGGTATCAGAGCCTGGCTCACTAGCTGTCCGATAGTGCTGACGGGGTCGTCGGGCTTTTTAAGGGAGGTGGATTGTAATATCCCACATCAGCGGGTAAGGACTTAGGGGAGGGCCTTATATTAGCATGCTCACTTGACTAGTAAGACGCGTTTTGGGATATTGCATGGCTCCCAAGAACAAATCTGTGAGGCCCGTGGGCCAAAGCGGACAATATCTTACAAGTGGAGTGGGATGTTACATGATCACCCCCACCTTATGCCTATAACAAGACAGGAATGAGATGTATAAATCACAACAAAGTTGATCAATCCTTCAAAGAGTGTGCAAGTTCAATCAAGAACTTAGAATGGAAATCACTCAACCATTTTAAGAGAAATAAGCACGCAATATATGACAACTTTTGATAAAAATCCATCAACTTTAAAATAATATTAACAATTGGTTTATATAGTAAAAAGCTAGCCCTAATTTGACTTAATGGATTCAAACTTGATAAATAGATCTTAACACATCGTAAGCCAAAAATAACTAAAGTAATAAAATAAAAACTAACCCAAATAACCCTTAAATCCCCTAGGCCCTATAATAAACTAAAAAATAAATAAATAATAGCCTACCAATTAAAACAAATCCAACGTCAAATTTTATAATTTGTTGGCAGAATTGAAGCCTAGTTTCAAATGACCATATGTAGGTCTTCCATATGATTTGTTGGTTCTTCCTCATCATTATGATTTAGAAGGTCTACCATATGTAGATGGAAATGTGTGGATGTCTACTTTCCAATATAACTAGAATTACATAAAAATTCATTATGTAGTTATGGCCAAAATAATGGTAAAAGACCAAAACTGACAGATTTGAATCTTCATATTCCAATCTTTCTGTAATGTTTGAAAGCTCCCTTACAAGCCCTTCTTGAACATGAATCAAATTAATCAAGGCTTGTTCTTTATTATTTGATATCATCTCGAAGTCCATTTTAGCTCATGTATCTTGAAGAAGTCTATTAATTGCCTTATTTAACCTTTTTGCTCTAAGTCTCGTGACTAGACCCAATGGAACCTTTAATGGATCTCTTGGTGTTAAAGCTAAGATCGCATCATTCCCTTTCTTCTCGAAAGATTCCTTTCTCGAATCATCACCTACATCAAGCAAAGAAAGATCAGATACATTATATGTAACACCAATACTATACTCACTTAATAATTCCACTTTGTAGGCGTTATCATTGATCTTCTCAAGAATTTGGAATGATTCATCTCTTCTCAACATCAACTTAGATCTTCTTTGAGTAAGAGATCTCTTTTTTCCTTATATGCACCTAAACCAAGTCTTCTGATTCAAATACCATCCTTTTCCTTTCCTTATTGACTTTAAATGCATGGTGCTTATTCATCTAAATCCATTTTGCACTAATAACATAAATTAAGAAAACAATTATTTCAATGCAAAAATCACATTTCTTTATATTAGCATATAATCTTTCTTTTCTAAGTATTTTAAGAACTTGTCTTAAATGATTAATTTGCTTATATAATCCTCTGCTATAAATCAATATATCATCAAAATAGACAAAAACAAATTTTCTAATGAAAGCTCTCAACACATGATTCATTAACTTCATAAATGTACTAGGGGCATTAGTCAAACCAAAAGGCATTACTAACCATTCATACAATTTATATTTAGTTTTGAATGTTGTCTTCTATCCATCATTTTTTTTCATTCTAATTTGATGATAACCACTTTTCAAATCAATTTTAGAAAACATAGAAGAACCATACAACTCATCAAGCATATCATATAATCTAGGGATAAGATGTCTATATTTTATCATAATGTTGTTAATGGTTTTACAATCAACGAATATACACCAAGTATTTTCCTTTTTAGGAACAAGTAATATTGAAATTGCACAAAGATTCATCCAATCTATATTTAGTTTTGAATGTTGTCTTCTATCCATCATTTTCTTTCATTCTAATTTGATGATAATCACTTTTCAAATCAATTTTAGAAAACATAGAAGAACCATACAACTCATCAAGCATATCATATAATCTAGGGATAAGATGTCTATATTTTATCATAATGTTGTTAATGGTTTTACAATCAATGAATATACACTAAGTATTTTCCTTTTTAGGAACAAGTAATATTGAAATTGCACAAAGATTCATACTTTCTTAAATATACTTTTTCAACATCAGTTCTTCCACTTGCCTTTGAATCTCCTTAGTCTCCTCAGGATTACTTCTAATCAATTTATAATTGATGCTTTTGGCATAAAATCAATTTGATGCTCAATCCCTCGAATTGGTGGCAAACCACTAAATATATTTTTAGGAAATATGTCTTCAAATTTATGCAAAATAACTTTAGCGACATTTGGAATTCAAGAATTCAATTTATTAGAATTAAAATATGCCTCCTTATACAATAGTAAAATCATAGACATATTGGAATGATAAGCATGAGTAAGGTCACTTTGTTTTACATAAAAAATAAGGTGTTTCCTTAATTTTTTTTCACACTTTTCTTTTCTCACCCTTGCTTTCTTCTCTTCACTCTCGACCTTCTCTATGTTTTTTTTATTGAAACCTTCAATCCTATTTCAAATGGCCAAAACTTTCCCATTAATTGTTTCACACTCATGGCTCACATTATTTTCACTCGGTCTCACATCTCTATTGTTATTTTTCATAAAAATTTATTCAACTTCCTCGACTTTCTCAAGCTTCAATAGATCCTTATCAGTAACATACCTATTGATGAACCTATCACGCTTAACCTTCCTGTCAAACTGCCAAGGTCTACCCAACAATAGATGTGTAGTATGTATATAAATTACATTATATATAATCTCATCCTTAAACTTTTCTATTTTGAATGAAATCAAAACTTGCTTAATCACCCTAACTTCTCCATATTTATTCAACCACTAAAGCTTATATGACTTAACATTCTTAGATGTATTCATGTTCAACTTTTTAATAAAAGTTGAGCAAACAACATTAGTATAACTACCATTATCAATTATCATACTACATATCTTATTATCAACATAACACCCAATATGAAAAATATTCTCCCTTTATTGCTCTACACCCTCTTTACAAACCTAAACACTCAAAGATCTCATAATAACAAAATATTCTCCTTGCATAACATACTACAAATCATTATAATCGTCTAACTTTGGCATCCATTCCAAATCATCCTTACTAGCCAATTCTGCCTCACCATCATCCTTTATAATTGCAATTCTTTTATTTGCATATTCATGTGCATAATGCCCAAGCCCTTGACAAAAAATACCTAATCTTTTACTTATGCTTCGGTTGAGCAATATTTTTCTCTTTTTCCTCCAAAACTGCAATTGCTTCCTAATAAAAAAAGGTTCGGCTACTTTAGGTGTAGTCATTGGTTTCACCGATGCATTACCCTGTCTTCTAAAATGTGACTTCTAGCCCAAAAAGGAACCTAAATATCCATTAGGTTTTACACTAAAATGGAGAAACAATTGAATTGGTGGGTGGCCGAAGGGTACTGCGTGTATGTAATAGAGTTATTTGATATTGTGTTGCCTAGGAGGATAAGAATAGAACTGAGGAAATGTATAAGTTATAGGGGAAACTCTGCTGTAAATTTGGTAAACCAAAGAATTAATAATGAGATATATTGTTAGACAGATTGCACAAAAATTTTTTACCTCATTTTACCCAGACATGATGATTAAAAATATGAAAGTTACATGAAAATTTCAAATCATTGCATGATGAATTAGAAGGTCTACCATATATCACTAGAAATGTGTGGGTGTCTACTTTCCAATGTAATTAGAATCACATCAAAATTCATTTTATAGCTTTAGTTATGGCTAAAATAGTGGTGAAATGTCAAAACTAGCAGATTTGAATCTTTTTATTTCAATTTTTCTGTAATATTCCTTCTTAAATATGAATAAAATTAATCAAGGCTTGTTTTTCATTTTTTAATATTCTCTTGAAGTCCACCTTAGCTCATATACCTTGAAGAAGTCCATTAATTGCCTTCTTGAATCTCTTTGCTCTAAGTTTCGTAACTAGACCTAATGGATCTCTTGATATTGAAACTGGGATCGCATCACCTAGGCTAGAAAAAGAGTTGGATCAAAAGATTTTTTCTGTCAATTTCATTATTTTTTTCTCAATTTCATTCTTAAACTTTTTCTATCGATTGATCATGTTGTCTTTGGACATGGTAAGTCGATTGGATCACATCAGGTTAATTTTCATATAATTTTAATTTTAAACTCAAGTTAAACAAGAAGTCAAGTTATGAAATTTTAATATTGAATTGTTAAATTGGATTTAATAAAAATATAGCATGGATCTAGTACCATCTATTTAACTTAAGTGATGTACGAGTGTTAGTGAGAGTAAGATATATGAAATAACCTACAAACTCAAACTTGACCTATAATCCCTAATTTATACGTTCTCATGAATAAACATGCAAAATCAAATTAATAATGCATGATTTTTTTTTAATCCATCTACACCAACATAACCTTTCTCCTGATTTTTGCACACGTTCTTTGCTCCAGGAGAAAAATAGAAATGGAAACAGAAGCCCTAATTAAACCCTTTTAATTAGAAAAGAAAAAGGAAAAAAATTTCTTACACCGGCCTCTTCCTCCGATCGATACACTAACTATATAAACCAAGAAACCTCCCTCTCATCTGCTTAGCTCAAAAAACAACAATATTAATGGCAATCAAGAATCATCCTTTTTTCATCTTCCTCTTTGTTTTCTATATCTTCATGAGTTTTTCACCAGAAATTGCCCATGCTGGATCGTATTTGTCCACCATAACAGGGGGCAACTGGGTGGTTCTCCAAGAAAGCATAGGCATCTCAGCCATGCACATGCAAGTCCTTAGAAACAACAAGGTCATCATGTTTGATCGCACAGACTTTGGCCGCTCCAATCTCTCTCTTCCAGACGGCAAGTGCCGGTACAAAGACGAAGCGGTTAAGCCTAAAGATTGCACTGCTCACGCCGTTCTTTATGACATCGCTTCCAACACCTTCCGCCCTCTCATGGTCCAAACTGACACTTGGTGCTCTTCTGGTTCCCTCGATTCCTCCGGCAATCTCATCCAAACCGGCGGTTACAAAGCAGGCGAGGCCGTAATACGCTCTTTCACCCCCTGCGATGACGATTCTTGCGATTGGGTGGAGCTGACAAACCAGGTTCTTTGGAACCGGAGATGGTATGCCAGTAACCAATTACTCCCTGATGGTCGCATAATTATTGTTGGTGGAAGAAGGGCTTTCACTTACGAGTTTTATCCCAAGAACCCTCAAGAAAGAGACAATTTCACATTGCCTTTCTTAATACACACCAGAGACCCTCAAGAAGAGATCAATCTTTATCCCTTCTTGCACCTCTTGCCTGATGGTAATCTTTTCATTTTTGCTAACAACCGATCCATCTCGCTTGACTACAAACGTAATAAGGTGATCAAGGAGTATCCGGTTATGCCTGTTGGTGACAGAAGAAACTACCCTTGCACTGGCTCTTCTGTTTTGCTTCCTCTCCGGTTAACCGGAATCACCAATGTGACTGACCATCCTGAGGCAGAAGTCATGATTTGTGGTGGGGCACAGAAAGGTGCCTATATCAAGTCCAATTATCTCCACATTTACGGGCAAGCATCAACAACTTGTGGCAGGTTAAAGGTGACGGACCCGAAACCCGAATGGGTCATGGAGCTAATGCCCATTCCTCGGATCATGAACGATATGTTACTGTTACCCACAGGAGACTTGATTATCATCAACGGCGCAACCAATGGAAGCGCTGGTTGGAATGACGCCATGAATCCAGTTTATAACCCGGTTCTTTACCAACCAGATGAAGATCCGACCCGAAGATTTGTTGTGCTTAGCTCCTCCAAGATTGCCAGGCTGTACCACTCCACAGCTGCGCTCTTGCCAGATGGCAGGATATTAGTGGGAGGGAGCAATCCGCACCAGGGGTATAATATGACAGGGAAACCCTACCCAACTGAGCTGAGTTTGGAAGCTTTTTACCTACATTACCTGGACCCACAGTACGCGTATCTAAGACCTTCAATTTTGACAGTGGAGTTGTCCGACAGAGCGGTGTCGTATGGAGAGTTGTTCTCCGTTACCTTCGTGTGCTCCTCCTACCGTCTGGATTTGGGGGTCTCCGTCACCGTTATTGCACCGTCTTTTACTACACACTCGTTTGGCATGAACCAGAGGATGGTGGTCCTGAACGTGGTGAGTGTGGTCCAGTTATCCATGTTTGCTTATAAGGTTAATGTGATTGGACCAATTAATGTTAATGTGGCCCCACCAGGATATTATATGATGTTCGTTGTCCATGCTGGCATTCCTAGTAATGCTGTTTGGGTTAACGTATGCTAAACCTTAGCTTTCTTCCTTTTCTTTTCTTTGATCCTTGTATGTCAGATTTTTTACTTTTCATTAATTGTTGAAAATATTATGGAATGTTGTCATGTAATCTTGTGCTGTAATTGCCTCTTGCTGGAGGCTAGGTATATAGATAGAGCTTTGCACTCAAATGAAATTGTAATGGATAGAATATATTTAAGAGTGTGACAGTTTGTTTTTAAATATATTTTTTATTAAAAAAACAATAAAGCAATGTTTTTTAATGTTTTTTTATTTTATGTACTGCTATTAAATATGAAATATAATATTTTAAAAAATATATTATTTTAATGTATTTTTAAACAAAAATACTTAAAAAAAATACTTTACACCACAATACTAAATAAAAAATATACATTAAATAAAGCAGAATTAATGGCAACTGGGCCTTTTAATTGTTATATAAGAATACGACGATTTGAAAATTTGGTTTCCAATCCTTATTTGAGTTTAATCTTTAATTAAATTGAATAAGATTTAGTGATTCAATTGACACAATTAAATCTAATATAAACCTAAAAAGTTAATATTAATTGTTTTATATTATCTTACTAAAATTAGTCAAATTAAAGTGATCGAGAGCTAAAACTTTTCTAAAACAGGTCTACAAGGACATGTATTTTCTTTGCATTGCCCAAGATTTCAAAGATAAAAGTGGGTTGGATGAGTCCCACTAGTTAGTCTTCTATGGACTTCTCAACTGTGACGATCGAATTGAAAAACCTAAAATAAAAGAAACTAGTTGACTGTTGAAATAGAAAGGTGTTCACAAATGACACAACATTGTTATAATTTAAATTTACATTTAAGTTTAAATTAAAAAAAAAAAGAGGAGGAGATTTTAGTGTACACCTCCTCACAAAATAATATTCAATCTAATAGTGTTTTTTTTCTTTTTCTTTAGCTTTTTTTTTATATATAAACTATATATATTTTTAATTTTAATTTCATCATTCATCATTATATTTATTAATGATTACACTTCATAATTTTTTTAATTTACTTTTTATGAGGTTATCCCAATAAAATAACTTGGACAATAAGTTTAACATGTTAACTCAGTTGATTTTTTTTTCTCTTTTCCAAAATGATTTTTTTAAAAAAATTTTACTCTTCAACATTGGATTGGTTGGAGGTTGTATCGTATCTCTCCTCATAAAATGCTATTCAATGTAATAATGCTTTTTTTTTTCCCTTTCTTTGTTTTTTTATTTAACAAACTATTTTTTTTATTTTAATTCCATTATTTAACATTATTGGACTTCATATTTTTTTTTTGTTTACTTTTTACAAGGTTATCCCAGTCTAAAGACCTGAATCGCAAGTTAACAGGTTAACTCAATTGACTTGAGTTTTTTTTTCTCTTTTTCTGATTGATTTTTTTCTTTCTCAATTTCATCCTTTGATATTCGGTTGATTGAGAATTAGACTTTGTGATTTGTTTCGATTTTCTTTCTATAAGGTTATCTTCATCTCGTGACTCAGGTCACGAGCTCAGTGGATTAACTCGGGCTAACTCGAGTTATTTTTTTATCCCTTTCTTACTTGATATTATTTTTAGTTTCATCTTTTAATATTAGGGTGATTGAGAATTGAGCTTCATAATTTATTATAATTTGCTTTCTATTGGGTTTTCCTGGTCTCATGACTTAGGATGTGAGTTTGGCAAGTTAACCTGAGTTGACTCGGGTGATTTCCATGGTCATTTTATTCTTTTTTTTTTCAATTCCATCCTTCAACATTGGATTTATTGGAAATTATGCTTTTTGTTTATTCTGATTTATTTTATATGGGGTTATCATAGTTTCTATGACTTAGCATGTAGATTGACAGGTTAACCTAGATTGATATAATATGTTGTTGTCTTAATATTTATAAAACAATATCATCTTAGATATTTATATTGAGTCAATATGTTTTTACCGATCATTTGCGTTGTCTGTAAACTTATCAAGTTAACCAGGTCACATCGAGTCAATCCTCATTCGGTTTTTAAAAAAGTTCTACTACAAAAAAATTAGTAGTGCCTATATATTTTTCTAAGTTAAAAATACTTTTTATCTGACCTGCAATGCAGTGCATGCTAATGAACATTATTCAATAGAATAGTGTTTTTACAAATTTTCCCCTAGCTAAAAAAAAACATTAAGCTAGGATTTGGGGGTGAGATGGTTGTTTTATCATGATTCAATGTTATTTTCAAATTGTTTAGGGGTAAATTAGTCTTTTCAGTTTTTTTAGCAAAATTAAATAACTTAAAAACCTGGGGAACAAAAATTAAATAACTTAAACAAAAAAAAGTTTAAATTGTTTTTCTTTTAAGTTTCATCATTTTCGGGGTTTTTTCCTATCAAATTTGATATCCGTTTTTTTTATTGTTAGTTTTTTTTTTTTTTTACTTTGAAAAGTTTTTTAAATTGATATTGTTTTCATGGTTTCATCTTTAAATATTAAATTGTTTAGAAATTAAGTTTCCCAACTGAATCCAAATTCAAGATTTCACGAGTTTTGAACCAAATTTAGGAGGTTTATGTCAGGCTTGCTTAATTTTTTATTTTCCTTTGCTTAAGCTTTATTTTTTTCATGTTCATCCTCTTGTATTTATTCAATTAGAGTTCAAGTTATGTTATTTTTACTTATTTGCTTTTTGTAGAGTTTTTTGTTGGTATGAAATAAGCCTCGTTATCTAGAGTCTTTTTACCTGTCATTCTTTGTTGGGGTTTTTTAGCTAATTATTTAAATTTAAATTTTTCTTTTGATTCTATCCTTCAATATTTAGAACCATTTTTTTAAATACAATTTATAAAATAATATATATATTTTTTAATTTTATCTTTCAACATTATATCGGTTGGGAATTAATTTTCAAGGTTGAGATTTTTTGATATTAAGCTTCGTGATTCTCTCCAAATTTTTTTTTCTGTTTGTCTATCCTATCCCCATCTCTTAAACAAAGGGTTGGTCTAAGTTGGCTCTATTATGACTTGATCCCCAAATACATAACTGGTATATAGGCAAGGTCCCTCTCTAGGTTCCTTACCTATACAAACCAGAACATACATACAAACTTTTTATTTTAACTTAATCAGAGTTGTATGCAACATTTGATATCATAATTAATTCTATAATATAAATAAATATCTTAATACAATCCTTAATACAATTTAATAAATGTAGAGCACTAACTAGACATAACAAAATAGTATCGATTATAATAAAAAAAAAAGAAAAAAAATGGTTATGAAAATCCAACAAAAATGACCTACTAACAAAGCTATAAGCCTAAAAAAGATAAATTATGAGAGGGTGAGTTCAACAACTTAGTGAGTAAATAACATTTAATATACACTTACAAGATAATACAATAGTGAGAAATATATACAAGCTTGATTTCATGCTTTTAAAGAAGATTTTCACAAGTAGGCTATAACAAGAGATATCACGAGGTAAGGCTCATCAAAAAATCAATATGTAGTGAGCATGATACTCCATACTGTAATATGATCAGTTACCACAAGGAAATCCTATTGACGTTCAGTAGGTGAAATATGAGGAGTATTTGAATACAAAAGAAAACATATTGAAAACGACTCGAAACATATTGAAAACATAAGAGATTACAACTTGACACGATCAAAGAGTTGATGTTTTATCCCAAGTGCAGGAGTGTCACATTAATAAATAACCCGGCAAGACCGGGGTCGAACCACAGAGAGGTTAATTGTACAAATTATAATTAATAAAACAATAACAACAACAACAATAATAACAACAATAATAGTAACAGTAATAATAATATTAATAGTAATAGTAATAATAATAATACTCAGTACGTGGCGTTGTTATACCTGAGAATGATCTCAAAGATCGGGTCAC
>Ga0325404_1002723_pt1 | contig 18873 bp, 8 predicted proteins | sample PopdelMetagenome_18_FD_205664 | JGI IMG/M metagenome (GOLD analysis project Ga0325404, IMG submission 205664) | Populus deltoides microbial communities from Bellville, Georgia, United States - Xylem-Control-R1 | ecosystem: Host-associated > Plants > Phyllosphere > Stem > Wood/Secondary xylem... | reverse complement strand
GAGAGACCACCATCTTTGCAAACAGACAAAATCTCATTCTTTTTGTTCTCAAATGCATACAAAAACTTGCAACAACATAGAAAGAAACTTACTTGTAATCACAAACCCGTAGAGTTCCTCCATCTTTGCAAACAAAACAGCAGCCCTCTGCCGATTCATCCTTATTTATAACCTTCTTTTTTCTCCCCATTTCTTTACCAAACCTCTGATCTTTTTGCTCTCTACAAACCCAAAATCCCAAGGCAACAACACCACATCACTAACCAGTCAAAATGATAACTTTTTTAGATGGGTCATAACCCATATGGTTTCTGATCAGGAAAACACAGTGACTTAGACAGGCGCAAAGAATATATCGTTACAGAAAAATTAAAGGAAATATTTTTTAAGAGTAAAGTATATCGGTGAACTTAACAAATAACCCATACTTTTGGCTTTTAGACTCTTAGCAAACCATGTTAGGACCGATCTTAAAACATCATGCCATGGGTGCGGTCACGGCTTCAAAGCCGGCTACATTCTTTCTCCGAGAAGGCAATTATAGAGCATAGCCAAACCTCGCGAGGGAAGGGGGTCGGGGACGACGTTTCAAAGCTGTCAAGCAAAGAACCTTTGCTGCAGGAAGACGGTGATGGATGCCTTGTTCGGTATCAGGCTTGGTGATGTTTCGGAAGTGCCAAAGAAATTTTTTTTTTTTTTTTCAGAAGCTGAACTGAAAGGAAAGCTTTTTATTATACATATCAGATAAAATGAAAACACAATGTGTTAACGATATAACTAGTCAATTGAACTGCCATTCTGGTTAAAAAACAATTAAAAGTAAATAAATATATTTATTGTTAATGTGTTTTTGATAAAACAAACAATAACTAAAAATTTAATGGAATGTTTAATAAAATAAATTGAAGATTAAAAACATCAATAAATATTAAAAATTTACTAACAATAATTAAAAATAAAATTAAAAAACTAAAACATCAATAAATTAAAATATTTAATGTATATTTTTAAAAATTTATTTTTAATTATATAGCAATAAATGCTTTTTAATAAAAAGAGTAATTATTAAAATTCTACTGAAACAAAATGTTTTACAAGTATAATTTTTTCTTTCCTGATTTTTCTCTTTAATGAATAAATATAGCTAATGCTAAAAAGAAAAAAACTTTATATTATTTTGCTAACATGAAGACTTTATGACCCGAGCCTTAACTTGATTTTCAAATTGAATAGAATAGTAGGTGATTTTACGTAATCTAGTTTTATCTTCTTTTTTTTTAATAACATCATTTTATTTTTTTTTATAAAATAATATTATCTTGAAATTAAAAAAAACAATCAAACTAGATTATATATTAAAATGATAATATTTTAGATCGACTCTAATTAACTCGAATTAATCCGTAAAACTCATTAGCCTAAATTAAAATCTTATTCTAGTGTGTTAAAAAACTTATTTTTTAAAATCTTTTTATTTTTATTTTTTTATTTAACTATATGACAATAAAAATTGACATATACAAGAAAGTCACCAAAAACATTTAAAAAAAATTATTATGAAGATTTGCAAAAAAATAATATTCATTAATGTTAAAAAAAGAAATGTTATAACCTTTTTTAAAAACAAACAAAAAAAAATCAAACAATATATATATAAAAAAACCACAATAGTAATCAAATAAAATATAAAAAGAAAAAAAATCATTAAAGGATTGCACAAAAAAACATTTACCAATATAACTTTTTAAAAAGCTATGCTCCTAGTTAAAAAAATTAAAAATTAAAATCTCATAATAATTTTTAACAAATCTATTAATTATTTTTTTATATAAAAAAAAACATGTCAATCTAAATAAAAAAGGGTCTAGATGGGCCTGCACATCTTGTCATAGAAAAGAAAGTTTGTCTTGCACACCCAGCCTTTTTTTTTTTTGTTATGTTAAAGGGTTAATGACATATTGTCCATCCATTAAATTTATGAAAAAACCTAACGTAGACGACGTGTTGTCTGCTAATATAGAATTTGGCAACTAGAGAGGTTATTGAAAAGTTGGGACAACTTTTTTTTTACTTAAAAAAACTTATTTTCAACAAATTTTTTATTCGAAAACATCTAAAAAAATATTATTTTAACCTCAATAAACCAATATTTTAACCCAAAGCAATCCTAAATTGATCAAAAAAACACTTAATCTAACCGGAAAATCATTTTTCAAGTAAGATGAATGGTAATAAAAACCTCAATGGAACTCCTCTCCTCAAATAGAACACGTCAATAGCATATTTTTTATAGGTAGAATATGGACAACTATTCACTTTCTCTCTCTTCTCCCATTTTCTAGCGACTCTCTCTCATTTCTCAAACTCATGGACTAAAATATGAGTAAAATGAAGTTTTGAAGCAAAATATAAAAGCTTGAAAGAAAAGGGTCAAACTTGAAAATTCAAGGTACCGATTTTTTTAAAAAAAAATGCCTCATGTATAATTAAAAAGAAGAAAAATTGGCTACAGTTTTTCAATTATCAATTTTGATCCTTAAACTTTTAATTTTTTGATCAATAAAATTGAATTCTATCTTCCCAAATTGAACACCAATTTAATGTCGAGATATTTTTTAACACCACGAGAATCTTATAAGAAGATATTAAAAACAAATCGTGAGCCCAAAATCTCATTTAACCTAATTTATAAGGATAATTTTTTTAAAAACAATTCTATAACCAAAATAAATATTACTAAAAGGACCAGAAGAAAATAAAAAATATTTGCGTTGTTCAAGTGAACAATGCGATGTGAGGAAAGCTACAATGAAATCAACAAACCTCTTTAAACACCTAAAAAAACTCTTAGAAGCCCAATAAACTAATATTTTAGCCCAAAACACTTCTAAATTAGTCAAAAACACAAAATCTAACGAAAGAAAAACTCTTTTTCTCAACATCAATCTATATTTTCAAGCAAGATTAAGGGTAAAAAACACTTTTATGGAACTTATCTCATCGAATGGAACAACTAACATCAATAACATGTTTTTTTTTCACTAGAATGTCGACAATCATTCACCTTTTATAGGGGGTGAAAGAGGGATATTTTGTCTTTACTGGTACCAAATATTGGCTCTTGATTCGACATGAAATGATCCCAACTGTTGGTTCAAAGTTACCATCATAAACTGTCAAAATTAGCTACTAAAGGCTGCATGAGTTGACCTCTTTAAGTCGGCATCGCGACTGCTGTGGTGTCAATTGGCTAGAAAGGACCATACAAGGGTGTAGTCAGATGTCAGATAATTATTTTAATGCAAGTGTTGTCAAATTTGGTGAAGGGTAGATGTAAACCCTCAAATAAAATAATCTCATCTTGATATAGTAAAATAAAAAAATAAAATACAAAGGATGTGGATAAATGATTAAATTGAACAAATTCGTTGGATTAAAATAGAAGTTATTTAATGAGAGGGGTGAAATTGAAAATAATAATAAAAAAATAAGGAGTTAGTAAAGAGAAAGAGAAGTAGTGGGGTCAATGTATTAATAAAAAGAATGGTAGGGTCAATGTGGAAATAGAAGTAAATATAAGGGGGTAAGATGAAAACAAGAAAAGAACATAATTATAAATAAGAAGAAATCTCTAGAAATTCCTAGAGTAATGCCCGACCATAGAGAGGAAGAAAGAGGAAAAAACAAATTAAGAGAAAACCTTGTAAATTTATCCTTTGAATCTAAAGAAAAGTCAAAGTAAGTGAGCTAAGAGTACTTTAAGTAAAATTTAGGAAGAAAAATTTGAGAAAACCTAGAGAAGTTACTAGTATGAAGGGAAAGGTTAGAAGAAGGAAGGAAGAGGAAGAGGAAGAGGAAAAGGGGTTGATCTCTTGACTCATTTTCTTTGTAATATAAAATAACAAGCTCTCTTATTAAATCACTTGAATTTGTTTGTGTTTTCCTTGAATAATTGAGATTTTAGAATACCTTAATATAGGTTTAAGAATTTTTTAAAATAATGATAGGTGGAAGCATTTTGTGTTTATAGTGGTTAGAAATGATGGAAAATGCATGGAAAACAAATTTATACTTGTTGAACTTAGAAATCAAAACTAAACAAGTTGTCTCTCAATTGTTCTACTAAGATTTAAACCCTAAGATGACAGAATTTAGATAATTTTCTTCATTAAAGTTGTAGACATGAATGTTACCTTTCAAATGAAATTGACCTTGGTTAAATTGGAGTAACAAAACACTAAATATAGAAGAAAAACCAAAGATAGGTTAAAACCGGGAATCAATAGGACAAATTTTTGGGTTTATGAAATTTGTGAATTTAGACATGTAGATGTAAAAACTGGGTATATTCATCTTCATAAAAGTTGTAGACCCATGTTTTAGAATTCCAAAGAAATAAACCATGTATAAAACCGAGTTCTATAGCTCTGGTTATACTCAAACTATTAAACAGTGTTTGGAATTCGTTATGTTAAGCTAGCGAAAACTTGAATATTGGTAACTTCTGTTTGGAATTGTTTTTTTATTACAAAATGTTGAATTATAAAGGTAATGAAAACAATACATATATGTGTGTATATGTGGTTAAGACTTGAAATTTAATTTAGTATAACTATTGGTACAAATAAGATTGTGGGAAATAAACAAGAGCAAGGGACGTCTAGTAGAGCACAGATTTCAAGTAAGTGTCTGACAATTAAATCTCTAATATAAAGTCTCTTTTAATTCTTTAGCTTAGCTCCTAATAAGATGTGGTTCAAATTTTAGTATTTGTATGTAGTGTTTGAATGATGGTTGAACCAGTACTTGATTTGGGACTGGTGCCTGGTGAATTGGCTGATGGTTGGACCAGTGTCCTGTTTTGGAACTGGTGTCCTATGAATGAGTTGATGGTTGGACCAATGTCCTGGTTTGGAACTGTTGCCCTATGAATGGGTTGTTAGTTGGACCCGTATTTTAGAATGGAATTGGTGCCCTGAGAATGGGCGACCAATAGAATCAGTTATTATTGGACAAGATTGGTGGAGATTATAGAAATTGATGATAGATGAATTAAAAATAAATTGTTAGTGTAATGAAAAATGCACTAGATCATCATAATTAATTAGTCATGTTTATGCAAATTAATTTGCAGGTTCATCTCAGCAACGTAACCCTTAGTTGATGTATGGGTGTTCCCTTTGTCTAGTCATTTAAGTTAATAAGAAAAATGAAAGATTTTATTTGGGTTGTATTTAACAATACTTCTAATTTGTATATATAAATTTATGTAGTACTATTTTGTTAAAACTTTATGTAGTAATTTGAAATTTATAATTTACATTATGTTAATGTATGAATGCAATTATGATGATTGTGTGAATTTTACCTTAAAAGTTCGAGGTGTTATAGTTTGAGACTTGGAATGATTGGAATGTGTATGAGCAATGAATAATGGATGAGTACAATTGATTTGTCGATAACTTGGGACCTTCCAACATAGGGAGACTCTATCGAAATTCCGATAGAAATTTTAGTAAACTTTGTAGGAGTTCAACAAAAATAAAATTTTACTATGTTATTCTTTTTTTTATGATTGATGTGTTGGTTTCAAAAATGAGGATGTTACAGTAAAGGCATTAGATCCATCTACAAAGTGGCTCCCCGAGTAGTCTTTTTAGAGGAAAAATAAAAAAGAAGATTAACGGTAACCAAAATGGCACTGTTTTGGTAAAGTTTAGTTTGGTCCTCTGATTCTGATTTATCTTAATTACACCCTTGATTGGCTTCAAATTTTCAATTTTATACAATTTCATCAGTAACGAACTTTAATTTCTGTCCTAAATTTCAGCACCATTTTTATTTTTATTATTGGTTTTGAATTTATGCAATTTAACCCTCAATTAACCATTAAACGTTCAATTCTTTTTTAATTTCATCCCGGATTTCAATCAATTAGGTCCCTATAGTTTGACACCTTTTACAGATTGGTCATTGGCTATGAATTTCTTCAATTTAACCCCTAATTGACCCTAAAACTCTATTTTTCTTGTAATTTTGCCCCTGATTTCAATTAATTGACTTGGTAAAAATTAAATTTGGTATCCTAAAATTCTAATATTCTCAATTAAGCCTAAATTGACTCACAAACTTAATTTTTCACCTATTAAGCCCTTAATAAAATTAATTTGACTCATTTAAAGTATAATTAAATCTTTGCACCTAATTAAATTCTTTAATTAGACCCAAATTAATTCTTGAACATGATTAAACTTTAATTTAGCTCATTATTAAATTAATTTGGCCTTTTAAAAATTTAATTATGTCATTGGATTTAATTTTTTTTACAGATTTGTCCAATAATCATTTAATTTAACCTTGAATTCTGCATTGTTTCTTCGATCTTGGGTATAATAGGGTACAATTAGACTTCCAAAGTTACAACCTGATCTTCCTATATGTTTGAAATCCTCTTCAGCCTGTTTTTCTAAGTCATCAGTCTTCTTGCTTTCTTTACTTTTTTTTTTACTTTTATTTTGGAAAGAAAAAAAAAGTGAATTTAGGAAACAACCCATAAATGGATTATGACAAGCTGAACTTGACCACATGTAAGGATCATTTTTCTTTACCTTTCATGGATCAAATGCTTGAGATACTAACAGGTAAGTCTCACTATTATTTTCTTGAATGATATATTGGTTATAATCAAATTGTTATTGCACTCAAATATCAAGAAAATACCATTTTTACTTGCCCTTATGATACTTTTACATATAAGAGAATGACTTTCAGTCTATACAATGTATCTTCTACCTTTTAAAGATGCATGATAAGTATATTTTTAGACTATATATAAAGAATTATAGAGGTAGTTATGGATGATTTTACTGTTTATGGTAGTTCTTTTGATGCATGTTTTAAAAACTTAACTCTTATTTTGAAAAGACGCATGGAGACTAATCTTGTTTAAAATTATGAAAGTGTCTTTTTATGGTTGAGTAATGGATAGTTTTAGGGCATTTAGTTTTTACTAGGTTTTCAAGTTTATAAAGCTACAATAAATATTATCTTATCCTTACCTTATCCCAGGAGTGTACAGGAAGTTCTTTCTTTTCTTGGACATGCAAGTTTTTATTAGATACTAACTAAGGACATTTTGAAAATAGCATTGCCCCTATGCAAATTATTGATGAAGGATATAAATTTCATGTTTGAAGATGCTTGCATGTATGTGTTTAATAAGCTTAAGAATATTACATGGTTAGTGTTGCACGTGTGCGAAAGGCGAGTATAGGGGTCGAAGGAGTCACCATCTACTTGTTTGGTTCAAGATCGCTAGGAAAAACCGAGTATACTGGTCTTATCATAGATTCGAGTGTAAGGGACTGGTTGTGGCTAGGGAAAGTATTAGCACCCCTAGCGCATCTTACTTGAGATAAGCTGCTTTGTGTGATTTGATGTGGTTTAGAGATTTAAGATTGGGATTTACGCATACGAATAAACTTAATGTTTAAGAATTTATTATGGACTCGTGTATCCAAATAAATTCTTAAAAAAACAATTCTTTGTAATTTGTGTATTATAGTGAAAATACTTCCAATTAAAATTGATGAATATTTAGAATAACTCTAAGAATCTTCTAGTCAACTCTGATATTTCAAATACTAGCCTCATTTACAGGTCTAACATTCTATACTAGGATTTTTAACCATCAGTTCTCATGAATTTAAAAAAGTGTGGTTTATTAAAATATTTGTCAAATTTTCATGAATCTAATAAACTTATTATTAAATCCTAAAATGCATGCAACATGTATATTTTGAATTTTTGTAAAGGAATACTATGCGATATGATTTTCTTTGTATTTTTAAGACACTTGACCGTATGCAACAAAAAAAACATTTTTTTTTACTTGTAGTTTTCTTGAGAAATAAAAAAAAAACTAAGAGATTTAAGAGGAATTTTCCTAAAAAAAACATCCTAAAAAACCGGAAAAAACTATAAAAAAAAAAAGCAAAAAAGTGATTTTATGTTGTTTTTTATACTATTATCTTATTGTTTTTCTTTCTTTTTTTACTGTCTCAAACCAAACGGGTTGACCCGATTGGATCGACCTAGTTAGGTTTGACCTGGCTGGGTTGACCAACCGAGTCAACTCAGAAACAAACCGAAGAAAAGAAAAAAAGAACAAAAAGATCAAAAGTGGCAAAAACACTAAAACTACAAAATAGATGAATGTTCTTCATCTTCTCACAAAACATGGTTTTCAATTCAGAGCAAATTTCAAACAAAGAAGGGGATGTTTCTGTTCGTAATCATCCATAGATCAAGAATCAAGGGTTCTTTTCTTTTAATGATCAACAAAATCACACAACTTTGCCCAAAAGGGGTTTCAATTCGAAATCGGAACCCTAAGATTTAAATCCATTAAAACCCATTATTAGTGCAAAACAATCCTAGATTACTTATAAAAAATGATGGGCGGACCTATCTGAGCTAAAAATTAAACCAAACAAGTCCTGAAACTAGCACCTAAGGTAAGATTCAACGGATGAATCTACCTAAACTTAGAAATGTTGCCTAGAAACCAATAAATGTAAAATGTGCTAAAAAAATGCCATTTTAGCCTCTAAAGCATGTCCTCATTATCCTCATATACCATACTATTGATGAGGAACATAATGGCCAATGAAACAACAAAACAACACAAAAACTAGAAAAAAATGCATTGATTCCAAAACCTAAAAGCTACCAACCCAAAACAACAATTAAACTTTAACAGAAAGAGCTTCAAAATCTGAACATTTTCACTTCAAATGGTCACATCAACTACCTAGAAGCAGAGGCTACCTTTCATTAACAGAAAGTGCCTCGACCCCTTTGCTAACACCTTTGGCAATCCCTTAAACCCAAGTTTCATGTAATAAAATGGTAGAAACACAATCAAAAGCATATTATGGCATTTAAAACTTCCTATTGAACAAAAAAGAAGGATCTAACAGGCCTCATGGACTCCGCTCTTAAGGTTTGAATGTGTATACCTTTTTAACTTTGAAAATTCAAATATGAATTAATTCTTGGTGTTGTCTGCCTTTCTTCTTGTTTCCAAACCTCCCTAGACCAAATCTAAAGCTTTAAAAGCTTTCTAGATAAGACCTTTTCCTTTTAGCCTAATTTCTTTTCCTCTTCTCTTTTCTTTTTTTCATCTCTCTCTATTTCTCTCTATTTCTCCTCTATTTTTCTTTATGTTTTTCCTCTATTTTTCTATTTTTCAACCTCTTCTTTTATAGGTAGGTTTAGGTCTGCTAGATGGGTTGTCTAGGGTTCCAACAAACTAAAACCTAACTGGTTTTAGGTGTAGGTGGTTTTGTAGGGTGTTTAAGGACTAAATGTGGGTGTTTTCTGCTCTTGGATCTAGAGAGAAAAGTTTTAAACCCTTGATGTAATCCTTATGTAGGCTTCTATATGGAAACAAATGAAAAAGGCTAAATGTTCTTCTGCAATTGAGTGTTCCTGTCAAGGCTGACCAGACCAGCCACTTTCAAGACCTCGTTGGGGCATCTTCGATGTTAATGTCATTTGAGACCACCTGGACTTGATAAAGGGGGTGCATGCCTTTCGGTTGGACCTAACCTTGCTTGATTTGAAGGTTTGTAGATTCACATTCAAACGTTTGAAAGTGTCTACCCAAACCGTATAATGTCTGAAAACTGTGGTCTTGGCTGACCAGGGACAAGATGTCATAAAGATTTATGGAGAAATGGGATGTAAATGTTTGATATTAAAGACATGGGATTGTAAAGGAGGTGTTTCTTAGTCGAATGGTAGTGGTTTCAGCCTTTGGGGTGACAAAAAAACATCTTATTTAATCGTCTAAAAATGTCTCCTCAATAAGCCAAAAAACTAAAGAAGAAGAAGCATAATACCTTGAACGACACCATTTTGACTAATTCCTATAGATTAAAGTTTTCTTTTGATTTGGGATCTGTCAAAGTTCAATTCGATCTCTTATCTACTGATTTCTTTCTATTTTATCCTTAATTTCCCTATTTCTTTATAATTTTATGCAATTATGTCCCTGTCAACATCATTTGTCATCCCCAATTTTGAGTGCTTTTTACAAGTTGGTAATTGGTTTCTAATTTTTTTGATTATGCCTCTAAATGACCACTAAACTTTCAATTTTTTCGATTTAACCTCTGATTTCTCATGATTCCAGTCTCTAAAGTCGCGTGTGTTTTGCAAATTGATCATTGACTTACAGAAAGTTCAATTAAGCCCCTATTTGCTCCCCCACACTTTGATTTTTGTGCAATTAAACCCCTGATTTGGCTAATTTAAATTTTCTAAGCTTCCAATTGAGTCCTTAAACATCAATTATTTCAATTGACCTCTAAAAGTTGATCTCTCTTGCGATTAAACCCTCAATTAAATAATTAAACTTTTAAAAATTTCAATTGAGTCTTTAAACATCAAAAACAAATATTTTTACTAATGAGTTTTGTCAATTGAAACCTTGGATTGCTATTTTGGTTTATCAATCTCGCTTGACATTCTAGCCTTCCATCATTGGACTAAGACATTTCTTTTTAGGCTTGCTCCAGGTGTATTTCCTTACACTTATCTTATTTATTATATATATATATATATATATTATCATTATTTTATTTTATTTATTTTATATATAAAATGGGTTAGCAACAATTAGTCATTACCTATTCACTCTCAAGTCATGGTTAGTCACCTTATTCAAATTGCTTCACCATCTTCGTGATAAACTTATCCATTTTTTTTAGAAATCTTTTTAAAAATCTATCTTTTAATGGATAAAGGTGGTTCTTGGATTAGAATCGACCATTTCAGAGTGAAATTAACTTGTTTTATTATTGAATTAGGCTTAATATTGTCTAGCACTAATCTTGTGTGTGGTTAATGATTAACACCATGTGCTCACAATTTGATAAATATTTGTTATTGCTGATTGTTGACCCGAACGCTAGTACTTTCTAACCCCAAAACTTTGTTCTCTTAGGAAGGTGTATGGTTTAGTATCATCGTTTCTTACTAGTATGTTAAGTCATTAGATCCTTTTAAACTGTGTCTTGGATGATTGACTTGGTTTCCATATATTTTCCAAATCTAGAAGAAGCTAATGATTGCTAACTAATTCATCATTTTCATTATTAAAATTTGATGACTTTTATTTGGCTAATGTTCATGTCATTTATTATTAGTGGATCTTTTACTCTTAAATGACATGGTCTTTTATTGTGTGCCAAGTTATTCAATTTATCCCTAATTCTTTTCTCTTAGATAAAATTATATGATAAATAAAGAACTGGTTTACTTTATAAAGGATTTATCATGATACCCTAATTCCCATTCCTAGGCTTTATCACAATCAATATACCTCTTTCTTGTAGGACTGTTAGTGACCAATTCCAACATTTGTCATGGTTGATTAGGCTTGTTGTACTTTTATTTTACTAATAAGTCTTTTTCGTTATAAGTAGTATAGATTATTATTACTTTAAAGAATGAGTTATTATTCACTTTCATTTTCTTTTCTAAGAAAAGAATTCAACCAACTTTGTATACCTTCTTAATCTAGTTTGTGAAAATTACACAACTATTAGTATCATTGTTTATAAATAATGTAGATTATTATCACTTTAGAGAATGAGTTATTATTCACTTTCATTTTCTTTTTTAAGAAAAGAATTCAACCAACTTCCTATACCTTCTGAATCTAGTTTGTGAAAATAACACAACTATTAGTATCATATCTTTATGAGTCATGACACTTTCAATATTTCTTCTTCTTTATTTGTTCAGTAGTGGGTATTGTGTGATTTTCCAAGTGTTTAAGGTATCATGCTTGTATCAATAAATTAAATATCTCTTATATTCTCTTGATATTGAATGAGTACTTCTTATATTTACTAATTTCTTTTGTCGTTATTGCATTTTTACTAGTAAGCTTGTTAACCATTTTTGGTTTTATTCATGTAGCAATCTCAAATGATTTCCTATTTTAAGTTCAACAATTGATATAAGATGTTGCTGAACTTTTTCAAACTCCTTATCGGAGTCCAAATTAATCATAAAATGGCCCACCATGACCTCATTTAGATAGCCAACAAGGTATATTCCCCTATGTGATTTCTTTTCTACTTGCTTTGTTAGCATTTCTTCATATATATAAAAAAAATCTTATGTAAGGGTATAACTATTAAAATATTTGGTTCCTATAAATCTTTTTTTGAGGTTCCACTCCATCCATTTCAAAATTAAATTGATACACTCCCATCATATTATGTTGTAGTGCATTTGGTTTTCATAGTCCTTAAACAAAAGAACATAGCTTTATATGAACTATTATAGGCCTTAAACCATCATGGACAAATTAACCAATGTTACTTCTGGTTCTGTTTTATAGAAGTGCTAATGAAAACAAGCCTTAATCTCTTTCCAGATGTTAATGGAGGTAAACGGCAATGTAAAAAACTAGTAAAACACAGTTTTGGTTAGTGATGAACCAAATAACTCGAGTTTCATAACATGATTGGTAACACCATCACCATATTGATAAGTAAACTTAATGATATGTTTCTTTGTTGAAAGATTATCCTTCTAAGAAACATGTTTGAAATTAGAAATTTTATTCCTTTTAGAATTGAATTTAACCTATCAATCCATTCAGGACATCAATGATTATATGTTGACCTAGTTGTACATCTAACTTGTAACCCCATCTTTTTTCAATGTTAAGCTAACTCAACCTTATCAATTTTTCCCTTATTTGTTGGTCAATAATATGTGCTAAAAGGATTGAGATTTCCTTACTAAAAGGTAGACCATGATACATTAAAATGCTCAAGTATAGGTTATTATTGTTGTAGATAAAGTTGTTGAGCAAAGTAGTTGGTTTGAGGTTGCGTATACACTTTTAGAGTGTGTGGTATCTTATTAGCAATCGTACCTAATTATACTTATTACTGACCAACAAATAAGGAAAAACTGGTTATGACAACCTAATTACACTATTAAATCCCTAAAATGAATAAATATAGGGTCATATTGGAGGCATAAAAACACCAACATATTCACTAGATGTTGGTAGAGGTAATGATATTGAAAAAGCTGAGAGCATGAGTCGCTTAAAGATAATAGGGTTTTGTCCAAGAATAATATTTTTTTTTATTGTAGTGGGGAATTAGACGATAAAGATTCATATTGTTTCATGTCTATTATAGGTTGTTCCATTAGTACTTGTATTGATGAATTGGTATTAGGCTCTTTGTTGCTAGAGGAATGGCCTCTATTAGCCATGTGGATTGACTTATCATCACCTATTATGACCATGTTTTTCCTAGATGGTGTTTTTGGCATGGTTACTAATATGTTATTAATCTAACAACTTAGTCCCGCTAGGAATTCCTATTTGCTGATATGATAGATAATTAGATGATCGATGATGATCATCATCATGCTGATTAATTATTGGTTTCTTGATCAATATGCTATATGTTCATCGTTTTTTTTCTTTCCAATAAAAAGAAACTACAACTAAAAACTTAATATTGAGCAAAAGAAGATAGCATACTTGTTAATCAAATGAAACGTGAAGTTCTAAACTTGACCCTAACAAGTTTAGAATAAAAAAGAGGTATTGCCAAAACTACAAACTAGAGAAGAATGCAAAAGTAAAGGAAAGCAATAAAAAATATTGTAAATAAAAGCTATAAAGAAATAAATTGTAATAAATAAAAAAAGCAATAGATAGTAGAAAGTTATAAATAATTGCATAACAAATTATGTTTATGGGGTTGACCATCATTTTAAGCTACTTGATAACCTATTTATATTGTTACAGAGATAAAATTTCATGTAAAAATAAAACATATTCCTATACAAATTGTCTATTGAAGATATGGATTGTACAATATTAATCCTAATATAATTTGTATTTTTTTTAATCTTATGAATCTTTTTGGTAGTCATATGTGTTCATATCAATCTGTAATATCAATCAGTTATCCTACTAAATACTCATTTTCTATATAGGACTTAATTGATTGGTCGTTAATATGAATTTTAATTTTTTAATTAATGGTCGATTTAACCCCTTTTTACTATTTCTGCTTGAAAAGTAACATTGAACAATTATTGTTATTAATCAATTCAATAAATAAATAGCTTTTTTTTATAATAACATGTAAAAAGATCAACAAGATAAAGTACATCACTAATATGCTATTAAAGAGTGTGAAGTTTAAAAAGCTTAGTAATAACAAGGAAGATAGAGCATCTATAACAAATTTTAATCATAGTAATGTAAATATATTAAGGAGAAATAATTTGAATTGTTAGAGTTAAGATAACGTTGAAAATCAAAAATGGATTATGAACATAAAGAATGCTATTAATATTATAATAATGATTACACTTAATTTTTTTTATATAGAAAGTTGAAGAGAGATCTAAAAAAATCAAAGATAAAGGAGTGTTAAGAGGATCATATAGATGTGATTTTTGTTAAAGTTAGTGAAGATTTTATGATGGTGATTTTCTCATGATTTGGATATAAGAATTCATGGATGTTAGGTTATCTTTAATAAGAAAACAAAAACATATATCAGAATAGATAAAGATGATGATAATAAAAAAAAAAATTAAATTTATAGTGATGAATTAAGAAAAAAAAAACCCTATAATCACTTGCACCTATTAAGCGTGCGTTTGGGATTGTGGCGTATATGTTTTTCAAAATATTTTTTGTTTAAAAATATATTAAAATAATTTTTTAATTTTTGACATTAACACATTAAAACCATGATAAATACTAAAAAACATCAATTTAATAATTTTTCAAGTAAAAAATATTTTTTAAAAAACTCTCAAAAACAGAAGCAGAAATACTCCTGGATAAATCCTAAAACAAACACGGTTGTTTCTTTATTTATATTAATATGATAGCTTATTGGACACCTAGTTTCTACACGAGAAAGAAAGAAAATTAAATCAATAAATTAAAACTCAAAATGAGTTTCTTTATTAAAAAAGCTAAATAGTTTTAGGAAAACATTGTAGATGTAGACTCAAAAACATTGTTCACAAGAATAATATAATGGTGATTTTTTTCTTCAAACTAGAAAATTTTAAACTAGCTATTAGGGGAATTAAGGTCTTTTTACATGGTGCATTAGTCATTACCAAATTAACTAGAGGTATGTAAGTCTTTTCATATTCTAAAAGCGTAGCAAAATGACCGAAATATCTTTAAAAGCAAAAATTTTAATATTGACATCAAATGGTAACTTGGTACTTCTAAAATGGTTTTTTTCATTATTTTCATGTAAAATCGAGGCCAAATATAAAAAAACTAAAAGCAGAGTGAAACGATCAAAATATCATTGTAAGTCAAAAAATTAAATCTAGCCTCAATGAGGTTTTTTTTTTTATATCTTTTCACAAAGATTTTCTCGTTATTATCATGTCAGCTAAGGGGCGATTTGGTATTTAGCTAAATATATATAAAAAAGACAGGCATGTGTACAACACTTGGAGGTGCATGGAAGGTGTCCATGCACTTCGAGCAATGCATGTGGTGCTTTTCGATATCTAAAAATACTATTTTACTATGTAGTTAGAAGCGCCACCATATTTGTTTTTTTGGTGAAGCGGTGCGTGTTGGTGGTGGTGGTTCGGTTTATTACTACTGAACCTTTCCTCTTTTTTTTCATGTTCTTTTCTTTCTCCTCCCCAAAAAATTACAATTTGTCTCTCTTTATTGTTGGTATTTCAATTTCAATCTTTATTCTTTTATAATGTAATTTTTCTTCTTAGTCCTTTTGTAGAAGTTTTTTTTTTAGTTTTATTCTTCAATTCTAATTTACCAAATATTATATTTTCCAATTTCATCCTTATTCTTTTGATTTTTTTTCTTTTATAAAAGTTTTATTAGTTTTTAATTTCATCGTTCAATCCAAATTAATGGTATTATATTTTCTATTTTTTTTCTTGATTCTTTTATAAAAGTTATTATTCTTTTCAATTGCACCCTTCAATCAATTTTTTAATGTTAATTTTGATCCTTATTCTTTTGAATTTTTTGGGTCCTTTTGCTAAATTGATTTTTCTTTTTAATCTCACTGTTCAATCAAATATAAAATTTATTTTATACTTCAATTTTGATCTTCATTCTTTTAATTGCTATTTTTTAATTCTTTTGTGTAATTGAAATTCTTTTTGTTAATTTTATCTTTTAATAGTTGATTGGTTGAGAATTAGACTTTATAGTTTTTTCAGGTAGGGTGTTTCGGGTCTAATGATCTGGGTCACGAATTTAAAAAGTTAACACAATTTTTTTTAAAATAAAAAGACCTTATAATTTTCATTATTTTTTATCAAATTATTTTAATATCATGATCCAAGCTGCAGGTTTTGTGGAATATTTCAGGTTGGCTCAAGCATGATTATTAGGATTATAAATTTGTTATATTAAACTGGGTTGATCAAGACTGGTTTTTATTTTTTTTACCTCATTTTTTTTTATATTTAATGAGTTGTGAATTGAGATATATTGTTTTATTTTTTAAATATTTTTTCAAGTTATCCTAATTAATCTTTTTAAATTTATTCCATTCATCATTATTTTTTATATTTTTTTATTTAATTAAAATAAAATTAATTTATGTTATAAAACATTGCTAGTTGAACGTATTTTGTTTTTTAAAAAAAGTTCAGCATTTAGACAAAACACAGGAGCACCGAGACTAAGGATTATGGAAACAACATCATTTTATGATATTAATTTCTCCTTTCCTTCTCCTATGGGACATAATCGACAATTAAGTTGTAAATTTGGGGGTAAAATATGGCAAAGCTTTGCCCATCCCAATTTGTTTAGAAGTCTTGAACAGCTGGAGAACGACATCGTTCATCTCCAAAGTATAGAGAATCCATCACATCGATTAACAACAGAGAGAGAGAGAGAGTTCTCCAAACTTTGAAAGCTCTTTTGAGTTTGTGTATCTGCAAAACTCAGTGGGTTTGTCCCTTTGTTGGGGATGGTGTTGGTATTGGCTCTGGGGGATCTACACATACCCCACAGAGCACCTGATCTCCCTGCAAAGTTCAAGTCCATGCTCGTTCCCGGCAAGATCCAGCATGTCATTTGCACTGGCAATCTTTCTATCAAAGTATGTTCTTTCTACCATACTGTAATAATAAATGGGCTTCTTTTGTTATTTCAGTTCATTTCTAATTGGATTATTGTTGTTATTTGGTCAAATCAAATCCCTTTTCTTGTTTCATTGAATTTGACAAGATTAATGATCATGGCCTTTTCACTTAATTGTAATAAAGCGGAGCTTTTTTCTTAATTTCTAGATGCTAATGTATTAATACTATTGTTATCTCTTAGATGCTCTTGACTGGTCAACCTTGAGATTGTACAGTTGCCCATGTTGGCTTTTCAGCGTTGTGTCTGGTTTTCGATGGATAGGCTTGTTGGGCTAAGCTTTAGGTTTAAACCAATTTTGTATTCAAAAGTGTTCTCCTTTTGGAAATAATAATAATAATAATAATTAAAAAAAAAAAAAACCAACACCAGCGTGTGTGCTGATACTGTGTTAGCAGTTTGAATGTCATTTGAGATAGTGCAAGTACGCCAGAAGCATTTAAGCATTAGTTTTGTTTAGCTTGCTGAAATAAATTTCACTAACTTATATTTTTCTAATGAGATTTCTAGGAAGTTCATGACTATTTGAAGACTCTTTGCCCTGACTTACATATTACTCGAGGCGAATATGATGAAGATACTCGATATCCTGAGACCAAAACTTTAACTATTGGTCAATTCAAGTTAGGAGTATGCCATGGTCATCAGGTTTGATTTCCTTTTTCTCTTTATTATTTTTCTATCCTTTTTTTTCCTTAACCAAATGCATCTGTCTATTTTACTAGCAAACGAACCCTTTTACATTCTTCCCAGCATAACCAGGATGGTAGCCTAGATCGTCAATCCATTCTAAATTTCTAGCCTTGCATACAGCACTCGAATTAATGACCTCTTTGTAGCTGTTGCGGTTCATTACAAGCATGTAATGTTTTCCATGGTGCAATTTTACTTTACATGTCAGCTAATACATCTAGTCATCGAGCCTTATCTTTGTACTCTTTTGCCCTTAATTTTTCGAACTTTCTTCATTAAAATTAATCTGGCTTTTTAAATAGTATTGCCGCTCTCATCATATTCATTAAATTTTTCATTGATTCATTCTTCTATTTTTAGTAGGTTCAAGACTACAACAAATGTTTTTGCAACTCCCTCACCTGTCATTGTTAAGCATTGATTATCTTTTTGGTGTCAGGTGAAACTTCCTTGAGTAGACGTTAAGTGTGATGCCTGTCCATTTCCACTAGCTACTGATTCCTCTGTTTGTTTTATTTTTCATTTTATGAAGTGAGAAAGAATAAAGATATAGTGACAAAGATGAGAGGAAGTCCTCCACACTCTTTCTTGTGTTGCTGTAAATCCCATTGACTCATCGATTTCAGTCATCTTCAGTACAACCTTATTTATTCTTGAGTGGAACATCCACTAGCCCCATGGTTAATGATTTGTATTCTTGAGAAACCATGTGTGCTGGCAAAGGCCAATGCCTTGTGGATTTAAGATAACGATCTGCTTTTCATGAGTTTCGTATGCTGATTTTGTAAAGTTTCATCTTGTAGTTACTAGTTTTGTTTTGGTTTGATGCTATAAAGGTTGTTCCATGGGGGGATTTAGACTCGCTAGCAATGCTCCAGAGGCAGCTGGATGTAGACATACTTGTGACTGGTCATACCCATCAATTCACAGCTTACAAGCATGAGGGGGGTGTTGTT
>Ga0325404_1002721_pt1 | contig 18877 bp, 13 predicted proteins | sample PopdelMetagenome_18_FD_205664 | JGI IMG/M metagenome (GOLD analysis project Ga0325404, IMG submission 205664) | Populus deltoides microbial communities from Bellville, Georgia, United States - Xylem-Control-R1 | ecosystem: Host-associated > Plants > Phyllosphere > Stem > Wood/Secondary xylem... | reverse complement strand
GATCTCATTGTATGATTATGTAATATGTGGAACACTTGAATATGAACATGTGTAAATGTATGGTGACGAGATATGTGATTATCAAATACAAATGTGCTGATTGTGATCATTGATGTGTTAGGTGGTACGATCGGATCAGATCATCGACCGGGCAAGGACACCCTACTAAAGGAATAAGTAGGTGATTTCCACCCCCTTCTAGCGTAATGTTAGTTTCTAAAGTGAATTTATTACAAATGATCTATTGATGTGTTATATGGAACATTAAATTATCACGAATGGTTGTATGAGTATTATGAGGGATCTATCGTTGTATAATGTTGAAGGTTATTTGTCACTAATGTTTATATGAGCATTGCGAAGGATCTATTATTGTGCTATACATAGTGATAAATTGTTACGAATTTTTATGAGTATTACAAGGAATCTATTATTGTATTGTATTGAACATTAACTGTCATGAATGGTTGAATGAGCAATATGAGAGGTCTACTGTTGTGTTATACTAAAAGCTAAACTATCACGAATGGTTGTATGAGTATTACAAAGGATCTAACGTTGTATTATACTGAATGTTAATTATCATGAATGGTTGGATGAGCAATATGAAGGGTCTACTGTTGTGTTATACTAAAAGCTAAACTATCACGAATGGTTGTATGAGTATTACAAAGGATCTAACGTTGTATTATACTGAATGTTAATTGTTATGAATGGTTGTATGAGTATTATGAAGGATCTATTGTTATATTATGTTGAAGGTTATTTGTCGTAGATGTTTATATGAGTATTACTAAGAATCTATTATTGTGCTATACATAATGCTAAATTGTTATGAATTTTTGTATGAGTATTACAAGGGATCTATTGTTGTATCGTATTGAACATTAACTGTCATGAATGGTTAGATGAGTAATACGAAGAGTCTATTGTTGTATTATACTGAATGCTAAACTAATATGAAATATTTGTTTGTGTATTACAAAGGATTTATTATTGTGTTTATTGAATGTTAAACTATTACGGAACGTCCATATGAGTATTATGAAGGGTCTACTATTATGTTATAATGAATGTCAAATTGTTATGAATATTTTGAATGAGCATTTCAAAGGATATATTAACATGTTATAGTGATTTCATAAACCGCCTCTGGGATGTTTGATTGGTTAATGATTAGCTACAACTAATGGTATCCTAAGTGGACGGCCGGGATTGATAAATGATTAGTTTCGGCTAATGACATCCTAAGTAGATGACTGAGAATGATAAATGATTAACTTTGGCTAATGACATCCTAAATGAATGATCGAGATTGATAAATGATTAGCTTCCTAAGTGAATGATCGGGATGAACAAATGATTAACTTCAGCTAATGACATCCTAAGTGGAGACTGGGAATGATAAATGATTAGCTTCGGCTAATGGCATCCTAAATGGATGACCGGGAGGATAAGTTTCGGCTAATGACATCCTAAGTGGATGACTAGGATGGAGAAATGATTAGCTTCGGCTGATGGCATCCTAAGTGGATGACCGACTGATGACATCCTAAGTAGATGATCGGGATGAACAAATGATTATCTTCGACTAATGGCAACCTAAGTGAATGACCAGGATGATAAATGATTAGTTTCGGCTAATGACATCCTAAGTGGATGATTAGTTTCAGCTAATAGCATCCTAAGTGGATGACCGAGATGGATAAATGATTAGGTTCGGCTATTGACATTGTTGCTACCTAATTTTTCACCCATGTTTGTGATAAATTTTCAGAAAAAACCAAAAATAACAAAAAAATAATGAAAACCCCAAAAAATATATTTTTGATATATTTGTATCGTTTCTAGCATTTTCAACTTCATCTCAAATTCTCCAGAAATGATTAAAAGAATTTGTTTTCTGTTTATATATTATATAAAGATTAGAGTGTTTGAGTAGGGCTAGTAAATTAAATGGTTTTTGTTTTTTATTAATTCTCTAACACTACGATTAAGACAATTTGTTTTCTACTATTATTTGAACCCTAGGAAGAGTAAACAAATTGTAATGAAGGGAGGTTTAGTGCTAGTTTTTCTCCACCCGTGTCTATTGACGTTACTAGAAGAAGCATATAATATATGGCACATCAAATACCAAAACCTTAAAATATTTCAGCCGTCATCATCATCAGCTTACGTTAATCTTGCATGTAAATTTATATGAATTATAATTTCCCGGCAAAAAGAGAAAGCTGGAACCCCTGATTGATTCAGAGAACCTTATCTTGAATAATTAGGAGAACAAAAACTATTTTCCACCACTCATAGCACACCCCTATCTGCTCTGGAAAAGCCAAGAGACCTTTTTGTTTTGGTCATCAATACCTCTCAGTATTTTATACTAAAATATACTTCTTCTGCACCAGACGCAGATCTGCCCCCCTCTCTCTTTCTCTCTGCTGAGGCAACTGCTGCAAAACCCACATTCCAGTTTCACTTCCAGCCGTTTTCAGGCAGTTCCCAGGTAATTAAGTAGCTTTTTTACTTCGCTGCCAAATATTTTTAGCGGTTTCCTTGACAGTGATAACTTTCTATAATGACCTAATGACTTTTGCTATTAGGCAAGCACGTTTTTCTCACATATCTATCGACTCCTAGATATTTGGGACAATGAAAGGCGATCCTAGGCTCTTCTGTTACTATATTTTACGGCCACTTTGAGTATATCGTTCATTCTTTTCTCAATCTTGATGTTGTTACTGTATGGAATTTGAAGCGATCATCTTATAAAGCCTTCTTCTTCTTCTTCTTCTTAAAATATCATGACTTCTTCTTCTTCTTAAAATATCATGATGGCATTGGTGATAGTTTCCTCCTGCTACAGTAAATTGTGGTTAGGATGCGACCAACCAACTTGAGGCTGTTGGGGTTCTTTTGGTCATTTGAAGAATATAATAGATGCACTTTATGAACATTATTTATGCTACTCAATGATCTCTGGTCCGCACATGAGGGATGGTTAGAGAGTAAGCCAACCTACTAACCAGTGGACTATCACTGTGGCCGTTGAAGTTCCTCACTTGATTGATTTTCCCCTTTCAGGGGAAACGTTATTTTATATTAGATTTTTGAAAACTGATCTGCCCTTCTTAAAATCATGTCCTTTTAAGTGAAGGAACACTTGTTGGACCATCTTGAAAGTGAGAATTGAAATCTTTTAGCCTATGTTATAACCAAAATGAAAATTTGATAAAAGGGTTCACAAGTAGTTCTTATTTATTTTTGAAGTTAATCACAGTAACATGAAAGAGAAAGGAAGCAAGTTCAGAATTATCTCGTTTCACTTGATTTTTTTTATTAAAGAGATTGTTTCTTGATCATTTACGATTATCTTTTGGTTTTAACAGTTGCTAATAGATTTTCTCTTGTATGATTTGCGTGTCATAACAGACATGGTTACAGCCTTTTAGCCAGACTACTGTGTTTATAATTTTCCATTTGTTGATTTCTAAATTGTTGGTTAGTTATATTTGTTCTGATTTTCCAGGGAGGAGTAGGTGAAAATGGCACAGATTCTGGCGCCCTCTTCACAATGGCAGATGAGAATAGCAAAGAATTCAGCGCCTGCATGTCCCATGACTGCAAAGATGTGGAGTTCTCTAGTTTTGAAGCAGAACAAGAAAGGAATAGCTAAAAGCTCTGCTAAATTTAGAGTGTTTGCCCTCAAGTCTGAGAACAGCACTATCAATAGGATGGAGGATCTTCTAAATTTGGACCTTACTCCGTACACTGACAAGTTCATTGCTGAGTACATCTGGTACAAACATCTATGCTAAGATATTTCTTTCACATGAGCAAATTTAATCAGTTTTCTGTCCAGTCAGTTAGAATGGCTATGGTAATTTGTGTTTTCCGGATTGAGTTTTCAGTTTCACTTGGAACAGTAAATATTAAGTTAGCTATATCAGTAAGGTTATACCAATGATCTTTCGACATTTCAGCAAGCAGACTTGGATCACTCATGATATTATTCATTTGGATACAGGATTGGAGGATCTGGCATTGATCTTCGTAGCAAGTCAAGGGTAATAAAATGTTGATGATATTAAATATTGAAAATAAATTGCATGCCTTTTCATTAAGGATTTAGATTTTCTCACCCCCTTTCCTTTTTCATTGCTATCAATTAATTTTTGTAGACAATTTCAAAGCCTATAGAGCATCCATCTGAGCTTCCCAAGTGGAACTATGATGGATCAAGTACTGGACAAGCACCAGGAGAGGATAGCGAGGTTATTCTATAGTAAGATCTCGTGAGAAATCTGATAACATTCTGTATTTCTTTCTATTTTGAAGCAATAGTATTGACTCAACACCTTATCCCAGTCCCCAGGCAATTTTCAAGGATCCATTCCGTGGAGGTAACAACATCTTGGTGAGTGTTGTTTAAGACGAGCAACCAGCAATTATGGTTCTGAGGTATTGAATTCTTAGGGAAAGCTGAGCTGCATAAATCACATCATTGACATTGTTTTGTTCATTCTACAAAGGTTATGTGTGATACATACACGCCACAAGGCGAGCCCATCCCTACAAACAAACGCCATCGGGCTGCTGAGATTTTCAGTAACAAGAAGGTTATAGATGAAGTTCCATGGTATGTCTTTTTAAGGTGTCTGGGTTTTTCTTTCATACTTGTTTCAGTACGTTATAGTCTTACGTTAGTGTTTTTTCCCTCTAACAATCAACAAGTGCAGGTTTTGAAATAGAGTTGGAATGCTTTGTGATAAATATGTGATTAGGATTAGATGTGCTAATATTCTGTGATCTAACATAGGTTTGGGATAGAGCAAGAGTACACCTTACTTCAAACAAACGTGAAGTGGCCTTTGGGCTGGCCTGTTGGAGGCTATCCTGGTCCTCAGGTGATATAGTCTGCTTGTAAAAATCCCAGTTTATTTTTAGTATCACCTTATATGACATGGGATTTTAATGTTCATTGGTGATTTCTGTTTATTTCAGGGTCCTTATTATTGTGGTGCTGGAGCTGATAAGTCTTTTGGTCGTGACATATCAGATGCACATTACAAGGCTTGTTTATATGCTGGAATTAACATTAGTGGCACCAATGGAGAGGTTATGCCAGGCCAGGTTTGCCTCCTACCCTTAGCATTTGCCCTTCAATGATGTATCATTACAGTGTAACTCTCTTTAATCACTATATGATGTTTTTGTTGTTATGCAGTGGGAGTATCAGGTGGGTCCCAGTGTGGGCATTGATGCTGGAGACCATATCTGGATTTCGAGATACATTCTAGAGGTAATTCAGCATGACATTCATAATTTCAATGAAAAGAAATAAACTCTTAGGGAGAAAGGTGGTAAATGGAAAGAACACCATTGTTGTAATCCTATCAGTATCCTTGTGAAAGATTTGCTTATATTTTCTTCATGCACTTGCTCTCTTCTTTCTTCAAATAGTTTCGTGCTGCGCTTTATGTTTCTATCATTTACGAGACCGGCATGTTTTGGAATAGCCTAAATCAGAGATTGGTAAAACTGAAGATTGGACATGGGGAGGATGTGAGCGTGTTTTAACAGTAAAATACTTTCTGTATTTCTTTTCCTCTGTTTTGACAGAGAATCACTGAACAAGCTGGTGTTGTGCTCTCACTCGATCCAAAACCAATAGAGGTACTTAATACATATTGGCATTTAGTTTTTTTATGATTTTCAGAACACAGTTTTTCCGGTTCTCTTAAATAACATGAATGCATGTAATCTCTCGCTGTGTCGATAGGGTGATTGGAATGGTGCTGGATGCCACACCAATTATAGGTAATAGCATTATTGTTTTACTGTGAATATTAATGCATTATTATATCAAGGCAGACCAAATGCAAGAGAATACTGATAGTTATATACTATTATTTGTCTGACAGCACAAAGACCATGAGGGAGGAAGGAGGGTTTGAAGCAATAAAGAAGGCAATCTTAAATCTGTCACTTCGCCATAAGGATCACATTAGTGCCTATGGTGAAGGAAATGAGAGAAGGTTGACAGGAAAGCATGAGACAGCAAGCATTGACACATTTTCCTGGGTATGCTCTTAAGATATATGAAATTCTGAATAACTGAAAAACAAATAAATCAAAAGGGGTTTTTCTTTGCCATGGAGTTCTTATAGGTTTTTCAATTGTTGATATGCAGGGAGTGGCTAATCGTGGTTGCTCCATCCGGGTGGGACGTGAAACTGAGAAGCAAGGAAAAGGTAGACACCCCAATTGTTCTCGAGTGTTGTAAATCCTGTGACCATTTCCCATGAATGGAAGCTTTCTGGATAGATTAAAATGAGTGCACAGGACCGAGTTATTTCCTGTTTTTACTAATATTATTGTTCTGTGCTTTGGATCTGTCGCTGGAATCAGCATCTGCATTGTTCATCAGTTTACTAATCTTTTTTGTTTTTTTCTTTCTATTTGCTATTATTAGGTTACTTGGAGGATAGACGTCCAGCCTCAAACATGGACCCTTATATCGTGACCTCGCTGCTGGCTGAGACTACAATTTTGTATGAACCAACACTCGAGGCTGAAGCTCTTGCTGCTCAGAAGCTGTCTATGAATGTCTGATATCTGTTGGTTGAAGATAACCTGAAGAGACTCAGGGAGCATCACTTGGATCTAGATGGCCGGCACATGGGAAACTTTTCTCATAATTCTCCCGGAAAGATCCTTGTAAATAAAGACCCTGATGTGGATTCATGCCTAATATTGTAAAATGGCCTCTTAGATTTAAGACATTCTTCATGGTGAGTTCTGGATAATTTATTTTGATTTTCAAACCATCACTGTTTTGGACCTTTTTACTCTTGGGTTTTGATTATTTCCCCCTCAAGGGTAAGGAATTGAAGGCATTTCTTCAAAACAAGACAACGCATTTCATAATTTCTGGATAAGCATTGATCAACTTCTTGCATATATATGACTCTCTTCTTGATCAGTATAACAAGGGCGACAGATTTTCTCTTCCCCCCATGGAAGACCATGGCTTCTGGATGCCTTCATGCTCTTAATCCCCAAACACGGGGTTATGTTTTCTCATGATAGCAATCGGTTCATGGGCTAAGATCTCGTTAAACAGATGATTCAGATGGCCACATTCATGCAGATATTTGTTTATGTATGAGGATTGAGTTCGTCAAGCAATTAATAACTTATGTTTTACCTGTTAATATAAAATACGTATTAGTTATTTGAATTTCACTTGGTCTTGAATTGAATATTTTTTTCTAGCAAAAAAGAATATAATTATGTAAACTTTTTAGATATATTTCTTAAAAAAAAAGATATTATAATTATAAATCAAAAAGTTTATGCATGTATTTAATTAAATATATTAAGAACTATCTATGTCAATAAATATAAAAAAACAAAGTGTTAACATTTTTATTCAACTTGACTTTGTACAGGTCAAATATTTTTTTCTAATGCAAAATAATTAATGTGCAAGTGTTATTAACGTGTTTTTTGTACCAAGTAAAAAATATAATTTGTGAATCAAAAAATCAATGTTTAAATGTAATAAAATATAATAAAAATCATATGTGTTAATAAAAACATGTAAGATTTCAAGCTATTTTTAATGTAGCAGAAGAATAGAACAATGTTATAATTGCTACAGTGAAATATTATTTTCTTAATCTTTATATAATAATTTTTCAAAAAAAAATGTAAAGAAAAAAATAAAAAAACAAATTACAAAAGAATAAAGATAAGAACGAAAAGAATGGTATAAATAGATCAAGTGTAAAGTGATAAATATTCAAAGTTTAAAAAATAAAAAATAATATTTTTTCCAAAAACAAGTGTAAAGAAAAAAAAAGGAAAAAGTAAAAAAAATTACAAAAAAATGAAAAAAAATAATGATGAATAAACCAAGTGTAAAATGATAAAAATATCAAGTATAAAAAGAAAAAAAAAATATAAGAAAAACTTATTTTCTAGAAAACAAAAATTACAATTTTATCATTTTTACAATACCGCTACAGTAAAAAAATTAGCAAAATTTACAATTATATTATTTTTATAGGAAAAGACTATTTCCTTTTAGTATATGTATAATATTTATACAGCTAAATTGTCGGATAACATATTTAGAGTATATTTGATATTGTGATAGTGATTATTTTTCAAAGTAATTTTCATTTAAAAATGCATCAAAATATTTTTTATTTTTTAAAATTTATTGTTGATATCATCACATCAAAATGATCTAAAAACACAAAACAAAACTAATTTAAAGATAAAAATAAATAAAAATTATTTTTTTTCAAAAGCGCTTTTGAAATGCAAAACAAACTGGTTCTTAGACCAACATAGTTAACAACAACGATGATGATTCCTTTAATGATTGAATACCCATATTCTTATATTCCATTTACTAGCAAATTGGCTGTAAAAATAAACTTTTAAAAACATATGATTTAGACAATACCAGGTTGGTACAGGTGCTATGTTGCGGGTCCATATTATTTTTCTAGTAAAATATATAGGCATTGCTATTGCCTTTTGAAAAAGAAGAGAAGTCCAATAACTCGGGTAATAATCATGATCAACTATATAAGTTGGCTTTATTTGAATCATGTGGGGGGAAAAAAGAGAGAAACAACGATAGCAAATGAGAAAAAAAAAAAAGCACGCGCGCGCGCACACACACATATATATATAAACAATCAATGAGGACAAAAATAAATAAATAAAATAAAAAATTATCAACTTAAATTGAAGGGTGAAATTAAAAATAATAAAACTTTTATAAAAAAGTTAAGAAATTATAAGAATAAGGATGAAATTAAAAACACTAATATATGATAAAAAAAAAACTTGAACATGTAGAATCTTTCAACGCATACTTTTACATAAAAAAATCATAAATAAAAATTAAAAAACTTATACAAGCATCCAATTAAATAAATCACGAACCGTTATGTGAATAAATGAAAAAAAATAATTAATTATAAATAAAAACATAATTGAAAAAATCAAGAGACCAATATAGATCAAGATATTTAATATTGTAATCCAGGTCATTTACCTTATTGTGTTTAATGTATTTGTTTCTGAAAATTAATTTGTGATAGAGATTGACACACACATAAAATTTATTGAATTAAATAAAATGAAAGAAATATTATGCAAGGTTGTACACATTAAAAAATATTATAAAAATAAATATTTAATCTGTATAAAATATACAAAAAAAATACAAATGAATCATACTAACTTATAAAAAAATTAAACACACCCAATATAATTAAAAAATAATCACTATTCAAAAAAGGCAAAAAAAAACTCAAAAACATCATAGAGAATGGATATTAATTAAAAAATAAACTTAAAAAATATTTAAAAAAACACATAAAAATCCACTAATATAAAACAAATGAATGGAAAAAAAGCAATGAGAATAGGCACTGTTAGGCCTAGTAATCTAGGCATAGCACCTGACCTAATTAAGAAAAGGCGTAGCCCACTTGTGCAAGCCTTTAATTTTGTTGTTCGTCCTAATTGCTTAAAACAAAAAAAAAAGATAAAATCTAAGAAAAATAGGGTTTTTTTAATCCAGAAACTCATTTTTAACCTAAAATACATAGGAAACACATTAGAAACCTTATTGAACCAATTTATAGCATCAAAAAAAAAAAAAAAGTAGCTCAAAATTCAAAATCAACTTGAGACAAAAAATCTTTCTGAACTTAGATCTTTTTTTAAATCTTTTCAAGGTAAAAAAAAAATACATAATCTTAACCCCCTCGGCGGTCAAGTGAAACTCTCTGACACAATAATCAATTATTTTGGTGACCTAAATCTTTTCCAGTGAAAACTTTCTCTCTCTAAATCATAATCTGATGACTCTTTCTCTCCTCCATCTAAAAAGAACTAAAAAAATAAAAATAAAGTTTGGTATCAAAATATTTTTTTTAATTATAGGGATCGGTTACCAAATAGCTTAAAAAGATAGGGGACTAAAATGAACTTTCAAACAAATTGCAAACTTGCCATCTATTTTACCTTCTTTTGTCACTTCAATCCTACATCTTTCAATTCAACCCTCACCCCCCCTAAAAAAAAAATGCAATTTGGCTTTAATTTGGGCTCAAAATGATTCAATTATGCAAAAGAAAAGTTTGAGAATTAAATTGAATTTTTTTTAAAAAAATAACTATTACAATCCATAATGAATTGTGAGATGATGAACAATAAAAAGGGCTAAAGTTTTTTCCCTACATCCTTTAGTTTTTGTAAATTAGCCTTGGTGTCGATGCTTGAACTTTTTTTTTTTGAAAAAAATAATATTTAGAAGCCGAAATAGGTTAAAGAAATCGGTCATGACAAACAATCACACTATTTAAAGCTAAATCAACATGAGATATCTCGTCAAACTCGCGGTCCACACTAATAAAAAGCATAAAGACAATTATACAACCTTTTTTAAAAAAAATATTGTGTTAACTTTTCAAACTCATGACCCAGGTCATTAGACCTAAAGTACTCAATCTAGATAAACCATGAAGTCTAATTCTCATTCAATCATATATTGAAGGATGAAATTGAAAAAATAAAATACAATTATACCAAAGGATTAAAAAATTAGCAATTATTAAAATTAAGATACAAAATAAATTCTATATTTGATATTGAAAAGAAAAATCAATTTAGTAAACAGACATTAAAAAAATCAAAAGAATAAGGGTCACAATTGACATAAAAATAAAAATAATGTTTTGATTAAACAGTGAAATTAAAAAGAATAATAACTTATATAAAAGGGTCAACAAAAAAATTAGAAATTAAAACAATAAGGACCAACTTAAAAAACATAATATCATCAATTTGAATTGAAGAATGAAATTGAAAACAAATAAAACTTTTATAAAAATACCAAGAAAAAAAATAGAAATCCTAAGAATGAGAATCGAGTTAGAGAATATAATATTTAGTAATTTGAGATTGAATGATGAAATTGAAAATAAATCAAAGTTTTACAAAAAAAAATCAAGATAAAAAATTAGAAATCAAAAGAATAAAGATTGAAGTTGAAATACCAACAACCAAGAAAATCAAGCTATAATTTTTAAGGGAGGAGAGAGAAAATAAGGGGGGACAGTCGAAAGGCTCATTGACGATAAACTAAACTGTCATCAAAGACACATGCTGCACCAACAGAAAGAGGATGTAATGACACTTCCAACGACAAAATAGATGGGCTTTTTTGGATGCCAAGAGGTGCCGCACGCATCTCTTGAAGAGTACGGGCACCTCCCACAGGCTCCAGGTGCGACACGAATGCACATCTTTTTTTATTTTTTTTTATTTAGCCAAATATCAAAGTCCTCTTAAGCTGACTTTATAATTATACAAAACTATTGTGAAAAGACTCAGAAGGCCATTGACTCTAGGTTTAGAATTTTTGCTTTTAAGGTATTTTCATCATTTTACTGTGAGTTTTAATTATTTATTATTTTTTAATATTTGATCAAATTCCAAATTGTCTCTCAGCTTATATTATAATTAAAAAAAACTGTTATAAAATATAGAAATATCTCTTGACCATGTATAATTTTTTTTATTTTTAAGAATATTTTAATTATTTTACTATGCAGTAAAAAAAATTATTTTTTCTGATTAATTTGATAATAACAAATAGATTCTCTAGAAAGACTTTAATGTCCGTAAAAACTAGTGTTAAATGTTTTCGGTGGGGAGATAAAAGAGTAATATTGTTCTAGTGAACAATAACAACAGATCTTGAGCATTTTTAGCTCTTTTTAATTTCTTTTGATATCACATGAAATTCCATACTTCAAAATTTCTTAAAACATGTCTACACAGCACACACCAACGAATCCTAACATTTGGAACCTACAACTAACATTGAGAAGATGAATCATATGTATCTCCTAACTCAATATCTGATGATGATCCCTTTTTGGCTTGTTTATTTGTTAGAAAATAGTATTTTTTTAAGTGATTTTTCTAAAAAATAAATTATTTTTTTATATTTAGTTGTATCATGAAAACTAAATTAAAAAATATTTTATGGTTATACCATAAAAAATAAGTTGAAAAATAACTTATTTATGTTTTAATTTATTTTTTCAAGTTTATTAAAAGAATGAGAATAAAATTTGATAGATGTAAAAAAATTGAAGAATGATGAAATTGAAAAAAATTAATTTCATAAATTATTTCAAAACAATTAACAATCAAAAGAAAAATAATTAAAATTTACAAATAAAAAGGTCAAGGGAAAAAAATAGTAATGGAAAGAATAATGATCAAATCTGATAAAACAAATATAAGAGAAAACAATTAACAATAAAAAAATAAAGAACAAAGTTGATATAAAAATCAAATTCTAAAAAATAAAATTGAAAAAAAAAACAAAAATTTTCAAAATAAAATATATAACAATTAAAAAATTAATGACTAAATTTAATATAATAAAATCTAGTAAGATATTTTTGAATTTTTTACGACTTATAGAAAGTATATTTTATCCAAAATAAAAAGAAAATATTTTTCAAAAAAATAAATTAACTTTTTTGAACTAAAAAGTTTTTTCCATTAATTAATTTTTCTATCCAAACAAACATTAATTTTTTGCAACCAAGTTAATTTTCTAGGCATGAAACAAACGGGCCTTCGTTGCTCTTTATTCCAAGATAATTATAGCATTTATTAGAAATATTTGAACAAGGTGAGTGAATGTATAAAGCTTTCCACACTGCTCTTGTACTGACTCTTCTGTTTGCACAAAAACCTGGTTTTTTATTCCTTAAACTGTCTGCATCGGTCTGAGAACTTCTCTACACATAAGAAGTAACAGATCTCTTGAACCTCTCTGCCCTTCATTTTGATGAAGCTAGCCCTCAAGCATCACAAGGAGCTACCAATGAAATTCCTCGGAGTTGCAGTTAGATTTCCTTAACAATCAATTAGTAAGAACCCTAGTACTCTCAAGGCTAGCTGTCTGAAATTAGGGTTCAATAGAAAATAAAAGATGACTGGAGGCCTTCCCCTTGATATCATCAGCCACATACTCTCAAAGCTACCTGTGAAGTCTCTTTTGCCATTCAAATGCCTACGCAAATCCTGGTGCTTTCTATTTTCTGATCCACAATTCATTAGAGTGCACTTCAATGTAGCAATAACAGACAATTATGTTGAACACCTGAGGCAGAGACTTTTATTCTCGCATTCCCCTCATCATCACTCAGTCTACTGTTGTAGACTATGAAGCACGTAATGATGCCATAGCAGTAGAGCTTGATTATCCATTGAAGAAGGCTTTTATGATTTCACACTTTCATAGGATCTTGTGGCTTAATATGTGTTTCTTCTGATCCAGACACTGTTGCTATTCGATCCTTGTACCAAAGAGTCCATGATAATACCGAAAGTTCATAGAGAATGTTCCTTCGCAAAATGCGTATTTGATCGCTATGTACGTGGATTTGGTTATGATCATTCAGTTGACGATTACAAGTATGTAATAATAGTCTTCAGAGTTCTTGTCCGCGTATACTCGCTAGGAACTAATACATGGAAAAGGGTTCAAGACTTTCCTTATTGCAGGCTAGGCTGTGAATCAGGGACCCTGCTGAATGGAGGAGCTCTTCATTGGGTTATCAGTAAGCGGAAGGAGAGTGAGTCATTACTGATCGGTGTCTCTGATCTAGTGGAGGAGGAATTCAGAGATGCACCCCCTCCTCTTGCCGTCAAGAATTTCTATACATTTCAGGTATTCGGAGGATGCCTTTGTATACTACCTGGTGGTATTCTGAACAAGCATAATGATTTCTGGGCAATGAATGGAAAGAGAGAATCTTGGATCAAATTTGGGATTGAGTTTCAAGACGAATGATAGCTAGCAGTAGCACTTTCCATTGTATATTTCTCAGTTTTGAAGTTCATTTTAATGCACTGCTATTTAATTTAAAATTTAAATCAGTACCATGTCCTTTGTTGAATTACTACAGCAGAAAAGACGCATACCACTGAACTAAAATGCATGTTTGTTCAACAAAATTGGCAGGCTCAAATGAATACTTCAAAGGAAACAAAATTAAATGGAAATTCTCTGCACTACTGCAGAAAGTACTCCAGATATTCTCAACCAGGTTGCACCATGTTAGTTTCCATGCAGTTTGGAAAAGATCTGTATGTTAAATCTACTTTCCCATGGCCCGTCTGGAGAATAAAGAATAGTTCCATTTCTAAACCATTTATCCTACATCGTTTCTCGAGGGTGACACTATATAAGAACTGTAAAGGGCTTATAAAAATATAAAGCCATCCATCTCATGAATTTGTAAAAGTAAAACGAAAATGGATGGAGCACAAGCGCTTCGATTGTTTGACAGACAACTCTTGCCTGCCGCTATCAATAGGGGGCTTACCCCAGACATTGTCGGGGGCAGCAGAAATCTAATTGCCTACTTCTCAGCACACTGGGCCACACGAAGTACCTAGAGAAATAACATCCAGAATAAATTATCACCTTGTATCTTTCTTTGCCAGCCTCATCTATGCCTACATGCATCATGTTGTTAGAACAGGAAATCTCTCTTTCCATCTCATCATAGTTAGTGCATAATAAAATAAATAATGATGTGGTTTGTTAAACGGGGTCTGTAACTGAAACTAAAAAAAAAAACGGGCAAGGAAAAACTGCGAAAATCATGGAGAGAAATTGGTGATAGAATTTACACTTAAAGGACTACAGAAAGTCTTATCGATTAGTAATTTAGTATTATAACAAATGGGAATGCACAACATGAGATAAATACAGAGATGCCATTATTCCCAAGCTATCAGTCTTCAGTGAAGCTGGCCAGAAACAAGGTACAAAGAGAAAAGGTCAAGGTACAAAAATTACCCGTGCAGGTCATTGGTCCCATCCAGGGCTTACCTTTGTCTGCAAAACTTTTTAGCACCTTCTCGCATAATCTCACAGGCAAGCCTGTATTTTTCAATAGATGTTGTTCCAGACTCTATGTATTTACAGGCTGTTTCCCTCAAACTCCACACCATTAAGGACTTAAGTTCTTGACAGCTAACCCCAGAGTCAACATCGCAAACAAGGCCATGCTCAGCATTTCTCGTCCACCGATGTAAGAGGTAGTGAGATGGAATTTCTCTCATGTTCAACAGGATGAAGACTCTCAAAACATGCCTACACAGCACACCTTCAAATTCAAACATTTGACAACTGCAACTTACATTGAGGTTGGATGCACTAAAAGTAACCATATGTTTCTCACTATCATTCCCACATCTTCGCACTGAATATCTGCTGATGGTACCTTCTTCATAAATCTTTATTCCAAGATAATTATAACATTGCAAAAGTTCCTTTTGAAATATTTGGAAAACAGCGAGTGTATAAAGCCTTCTGCATTGTTCTTCTATTGGTTCTTTTGTTTGTAGAAAAGCCTGCAAATTAGAACAATTAAAATCCTCTTTTCTTTCCTCCTCACGACGTTGCTCAAGACCTTGCTCATATCGTGCTATAAACTCTACAAGTGGTGTTTCAGCATTCAAGAATATACCAAACAATGATTCCATACTTTCGTTTAGGGGAATGCCAGCAAAAAAAGTACCTCGGAGGTACAATGGAACCCAGCTTTCACGCTTTTCATACATTTCTTTGAGCCATACATTCTCCTTCAGACCATATTTGTTGACAAGGGCATTCCACGTGGTATTAAAATCAGCATTAGTCTGGCTATCATAGATGCACTTTTCGTATTCATATTTGAATTCATTGGACAATGACCTTAAATTCTCTCTTTCCTTTGCCCTGATCTGCGACATTGAAAAACGATGACGAGTCCCAGGAAAAACATGGGCAATTGCTTGTTGGATTGCCATGTCTTGATCAGCTATAATTGACTTTGGACGGCACCCAGACATTGCCCTAAGCCATGTCCGAAACAGCCAAATGAAAGACTCCTTAGACTCATTGGCAATTAGAGCACACCCAAGTAGCACTGGCTGCTTGTGGTGGTTAACTCCAACAAACGTTGCAAATGGCACCAGATAATTAGTCTTCCTGTATGAAGTATCAACCACAATAGCATCACCAAATTGACTGGACGCAAATCTAGATCTTCCATCAGCCCAGAAAACACTCATGCAAACACCATTATCAACTTGCACCGAATAAAAGAATCCTGTATCTTTAGCTTGCTTGCTTTGAAAATAGTCAAGCAGCAAATGGTACCATTCACTTCCAATGTTGTTACCCTGACTAATATTGCTACGTACACCATTGTTAATCTCTGATAGATCCAAAGTGTCTAATCCACCATTTACCTCATCTATAAATTTCTTTGAAGCAGTGGTACTTTTCGTATGAGTTCTCGTTTGTGGCTCAAGATCATGATTATGATCTTTCTGAAGACGGTCCACCATCCAAGTTCCAGAATCTTGTCTCTTAATCCTCATAAAAGCCCCACAGCCTACTCTTGAAGGATGCTGAAATCCTTCCTTAGAGCACACAAATCGCCGGGATGTAATTGACCCATCATTCTTTGATCGAAACAGCTGACCAATCCGAGTTTTAAATCCAGCTTCATCTGCATACCTTAGATAAAAATGGAATGCTTCATCAACTGAACTAAACACTAGACCAGCATATGGTTCAGCTTTTGGTTGTCCTCCATCTCCTCCTGTTTTAATGCGTTTGAAACTAATGGATCGAGAAAAGCATGGTTGTCCATCATCGACTTCTGCAAGAAACTTCAATTTTGACTTTGAAGAAACCTTGGCTGATGATTTCCTACCTGTAGGAGTTCTATGCGGCAAAATCGGAGGACGGCTTTCCTCCACATCTCCAAGTTCATGATTGTGATCCTTGTGTATCTGATCAACAACCCATTTCCCAGAATCCCGTCTTTGCACCCTTATGAATGCAGGACAACCCATCCTTGAATTTAGTTGAAAACCCTCCTTCGAGCACACAAACCTTCTCGAAGCAACAGAGCCATCAGTGCGCGATCGATATAGTTGGCCAGTCCTGGTTCTGAATCCTACACGCGTGGCATACACACTGTAAAACTCACGCGCATCATCTGCCGAATCAAACTCTAACCCTACACACGGCTCAAGTCCAGGCCGCCTTGCACCCTCTACATTAACATTGTTGTTGGCTCGTGCCGTACCTAGTGGGTGTGCTCTTACAATCATTGCATTCCCATATTCTTCGCTGTAAGGATCACTACTTGAACTGCAATTACAGTAGGACCAATTACTTTTAACAATCATGCACTTTGATTAAATGGGACTAATAATAAATAAATAAATAAATAAAGCACGAAGCTTGTGATTCAAAGACCTGTAAAATTCCTATAGTTTGTTTCTTTTCCTTGTGAAATCATTTCCCAGAAATTAAATCATAGAAACAAAGAGAAATCGACAAGTAAACAAGTCAATCATTCAGATTAAACTTCAAAGAATATTCAATAAAAACCCAACCCAGAGGGATTAAATTACCTTCTGGTATTGTTGAAGAGACTGGGGGTCGAATCGAAAACCATATCCTTCTTCTTCGTTTTTTTGTATGTTGCGTCTGCTTTAGGGGGTCTGACTCTAAATCAAGCTTGTGGGTTTTGAAAAGCTAGAGAAAGAGAGAGAAAGAGGAGGAGGTCGTCGTCTCTTCTCCATTTGCTTGTTCAGTTTATTATTATTGTTGTTGTTGTTATTATTATATTGTTTTTGCCCTTGTTGCTTCTTCTGTTTATATATATATATATATATATATATATATATATATATATATTGTAATAATAGATGCTAATAAAATACTTTAATATTGGAAGGGAAGGATACAATTCCATTGAGGCGGAAACTCTCTGAAACACAAATGGACATGAAACTATCCCTCATAAACCACCAGACTTGGATGGTGGTGCTAGCTCATTTAACATCAGCGGGACATTTTTTCAGGGACATATCTCGTTTAGAGATAAGGTGTACGGGACGAAAACTGCCTCCACGAATCTCAACAATTTTGTTTTACTGATTTTTTTCTTGTTTTTGCCTAACAAAGCCCCTTTTTTTTAATTTAACTGCTGATTGTTTTTTTTTTTTACCCTTCTATATTTAATATTTAGAATTATTATCTACGCATAAGGAATTTTTTTATATTAAATAAACTGATTTTTTATTATTAAAAAAATAATAAAAAATATTTTTTTTCAAAAATACATTTAAATATTTTGATTCGCAAATGACCAAGTATCTCAAAAAAAATTATATTTGTATAAATAATAAAAAGCGATACATGGTACGATTTAACATCTTTAAAAAAAAACTTAAGAAAAATAGTTTTGTGGATATCTTGACATGTATTTTAGATTTAATAGTCAGTTTATGAAATCTATCAGAATTTAATCTAAATTTTTAAAAAATATATTTTTCTATACACAATTCATCCCCTTATTCAGACTCTGAGATTAATTAGGATTTTTAGCAACCAAAATACTAGATAACAACTTAATTTTTTTTTTACTTATAAAAAAACAAGAATTATTTATTCTTTCCACCCATCACTACAAAAGATTTTTTTTAATTAAAAATATATTAAAATAATATATATCTTTTTATTTTATAAAATTTATTTTTAATATCAATTTATTAAAACAATTTAAAAATACTAAAATAATATATTTAAAAAAAAAAACATAACAAAACTATCGATCTCTCCGCAACGCGACTTAAAAAAACAAGATGGTGGACTTGTTGGTAACAACTTATATTCCAAAGAAACATCTAGAGTCACAGCCCTAAACAGTATCGCTAACGTTGTCTTCCATCCATTTCCACA
>Ga0325404_1002720_pt1 | contig 18886 bp, 11 predicted proteins | sample PopdelMetagenome_18_FD_205664 | JGI IMG/M metagenome (GOLD analysis project Ga0325404, IMG submission 205664) | Populus deltoides microbial communities from Bellville, Georgia, United States - Xylem-Control-R1 | ecosystem: Host-associated > Plants > Phyllosphere > Stem > Wood/Secondary xylem... | reverse complement strand
AATGAGTCATTGATGGAAGAGGTGAAGTTAATTATTTGGTTTGCTCTTCTTAACAATTAGGATATCTTCATATCAAATAATTTAATGTGCTTCTCTTTTCAATATAATCTTAAGTAAGTACTTCATATATAGCATTGACTGGTGCGTTTATAACCCTTTAAAATCCCTACCTTATGTATGCACCACGCAACCACACAATATACTTTATGTTGTCCTCTCTTTTAATGTTTCGTGTATCTAACATGTAAGATAATATTTTATCAGTAGTTTATTCTTCTGTTACGTTGACAACCTTTTATTTCTTTTCTTTTTGTACTTGGAAGTTATTATTCCTAACTTTTTGTTTGGATGCTTCTTTCATAACGAGCATGTCATTAATAGTTTTTGAAAGCTTTATTTATGTACTTTATATATAAGGAAGATAATGAAGCATCTATTTCATGTACATTCACTTTCACCATGCCTTAGATCAATCTTGGCTTCGTATGTAGCACTATTAATTATTAATTTACTATGCTCTTTTTCGTAGTAAATTACAAACCTTAACTTTGATTCGTAGTAAATTACATTGTATGTTTTAAGATTGTCTATCCCTTTATTGAAACTCTTCAGCTCGTTCTTTACCCTAATTCGTTTCTTCCTAGACTTGCCATTTTAAAAAAATAAAAAGAACATAAGATTGCTTAAACATATTAAACCCCTTTTCCTCTCTGTCCATTGTAATATAAATGGAGATTGATGTGTAAGATCTAAATAGGTTTGTTCATATAGTCTTTTTCATTGACCTAGGCTAAGTTTTTTTCTCTTTGAGTAATCTTATTGGAGTTGTTCAAGGGACTCTTTTGCTTGCATAATTGCATCTAATAAAAAAGGGATAGTTCTTTTTCAATTTACTTTTGATGTTTTTTCTTAAATATTAAGTATGTAGTTGTTGCAAACCAGGAAAAACAGTAGCAGGAAGAGGATTTTAAATCAAAAGACTGTTATTAAAATGATGGTGTTTTTCAGTAATGTTCTATCTAGCCTTCAACCAACCCGCACCGTTTAAATAAAACCACTTAGTATCATACAACACCTATGTTGTTTCTTATTTATGTTATTTGTTACTATTACAAAAAACACATATGTAACTAAGCTTAACAATATTCTAGAATCTATCCCCTTTATATTTGTAACAACTTATGGAATAAAAAAGACAAAATAATGCAATACAATTCTTATGTTTTTCCCTCTGTTCCCTCTTCTCTTTCTCTCGTCTTCTTTCTAACCCATTTCTATTATTCTACTTACATTTTATATTAGCTGGGAAGGCCACTAGCAACCTAGCTCATCAATTGGATTCCCTTCTAGTTGGTTCTCTCAAGATCTAACTTGCAACAAGTGGTATTAGAACCATGGATCTTCATAATTTAGCCATAGTACCAGACACAAGATCCCAAGATCTCAAGAAGCTAGAAGATTCCTTCGACGTTGCAAACAAGGAACAATCACAATGGCAAGAACAAGTTTTGAATCTGTTGGAAACCTATGAGCAACTGTTACACGCTACCAAATCGACTCAAGATGCTAAGATTAAAGAGCTCAAGAAGCTCATTAGTGGGATAGCTTACCAATATAATACCTTACTAAAAAGGATGCAGTTGAATATAATGAAGTATAGTCCTATGAAGGATTTCCAGGATATTCATAATGAAGGTTCTGCTTTAAAACTCGGTTGGTCTGGCAATGATGGGCAATTTTCCTATAAGGTACATAAGCCTCGAAAAGATTCCCATATTTTGATGGGGAAGATGTTCATAAATGGTTATATAAATGCAATCAATACTTTAACATGGAAAAGATTAAGGGATCAGAAAAGGTTAAGATGGTTTCTTTTTATTTAGACGGCATGGCTTTATACTGGCATCAAAACTTTATAAAGAGTCTCAAGGGTCGAGAGGTCACTTGTGAAGAATATATTGAGCTTTGTGTGGCCGTTTTAGTGGTCAATAGGATCCCCTCGAGGAGCTTATGGAGCTAAGGCAAACTGGCAGCTTGGAGGCATATATTTAAGATTTTAATGTCCTCTGGAACAAGGCAGACATTAATGAAAAGCAAGCAAAGGTGTTTTTTATCAGAGGATTGGAAATAGAAATCAAGAATCCAGTTAAAATGTTCGACCCTAAAGCTCTCAAACAAGTCTATAATCTTGCTCACCTGGAAGATAATACTTTGGCTTAAAGAAGGTCCCACTCTCAACCATATCAAACACACCACAAATACACCTCCCAAGTCCTGCCTCAGACTACCCACACAAAACAACACATACCACTACCATATTCAAGACATACAGCACCTCATAACTTTAACAACCTCAAACAACCACAAAATGGTATACTACCTACACCAACACTACCCTCCTCATTATAACCAACCAAGTCAATATGTAAACCCCGGGAAAAAAATAAAGGTTGCTTAAATTGCAACCTAACTATATGGGAAATAAAAGTGAAGAAATTAATGTATAGGGTTAAATAAAAATAGGGATTCAGAAATTTTTGGATATAAATTTTCAGGCAAAATAATTCGAGACATCATAAATTAACCCGATAATGTTGAGGGTTGGTTAAGTGAACAAAATAAACTTCTGGGGTGGAGTTATAAAAAATGAAAAGAATACAACTTGATTTTAAGAAAAAAAAAATATAGGGGTAAAAATAATAAACTTAAGGGAAATGGGGTCTAAGTACAAATAAAAGAAATTATAAAGTATAAATACTCCTCTCCTTACCAAAAATCTGCAGCAACCAAAAGGAAAGAAAAGAGGGAGTTTTGTATCCATTCTTGCAAAATCAAGAGATAAACACCAAAATTTCAAGAACCCATCCAAGATTAAGGGTTTATAGATGCAATAAACACTTGTGGGTAAGAGATTAACAAGAAAATTGAACAAGAAGAGAAAAAGGAAGGTCGGCTGTCATTAGAAAAGAAATGAGGGAGTTGAAAATCTTCAACTGGTTGAAGATTAAAACCTTAATTCGTACCAGGTAAGGTGTTTTAAACATGATCTTATAATTCATTTCAAATTCAATAATGAATTGATACCTTGATGTTGAATTATAGATTAGGGTTCTTAGACTTGAATTGGGAAAAAAGTATTTGTTGTTAAAATTAAGTTAATTCATGTGTGGTATGTGATTGGAGACGTGAAACCATGATAATTTACCTAGAAAATATAGTTTGTGAAAGTTACGTGTGAAGGGAAGAGGATGACGAATCTAAACAGGCCATCTTCTGACTTTCGATAAGATTTCGGATAGAAGGATGAGGGAATTAGGACCAGGTATCTTCATAGAAATTGTATTTTTGGATGTTAGATAATTAAAAAAATTGGTCTTGCTCAATTTGAAGCTGTAGAACTCCAGTTATGGGTTATCAACTAAGATTGGATCATGATAGACCCTATAGGGCAATAAGTCTGATTTATTGATGAGCAATTTTGACTATCCTAAGGGCAGAATTGAGTTCTTCTTCATTCAGAGGACTTGTAGCCCCATGTCTTAGATTACCAACGCGACTAACCTCGCTTGAAACAGAGTCTTATAACTCTAGATAGAGTTAAAAATTTGAGAGGGGTCGAAATACGACCTCTATAAAGAGTAACAGTTCAAAGTCTAGACAGTAACAGTTCAATATCTAGACAATAATAGTTCAATATCTCGACAGTAATAGTTCAAGATAGTAATAGTTCAATGTTAAGATAGTAACGATTGGACAGTAACAGTCCAAGGTCTAGATAGTACTAGTTGGACAGTAACAATTCAATATTTAAACAGTAACAGTTCAAATATAAAGAAATGAATGATAACTATGGTTGGATAAAAGATGACAACATTAATGGGTGTAATGAGAAAAACATAAAATATAAAGAAAGAAATGATTGAAAGAAATACCTATTAGCTGATGATATGATTATTATAGAACATCATATCATTGAATGGTGAAAATTTATGAGATAAGCTTATGCTTTCAGGAGGGACCACAAGCGTGGTGCAGCAACAACATCAGGAGAGTGTAAGTAGAGCTTCTACTGTAGGTAGGTGATCTGCACCTATACTTTCTAGTTAAATTCCATGATTTAATATGTTATTGATGTGAAATGTGAATTACCGAATGTTGGAAATTATGTGAAATAAGGAAAGTTGCGTATTGATGTCGATATTTTGGATAGTATTCTGAATATATGTCATTCATGGTGAAAGGTTGTTGTGTGAATTGCTAAGTGATGAAATTATCGCTGACAACGGAAATATGAAAAGTGTTATATGAGACGTGGACTAACATACATTTAGTGTATGTTGGGATCCCGGGGAAGGGGATCATCATGTTTTGACTAGCATATATTTAGTGTATTGTAGAAAGGGATCATCATGTTTTGACTAGCATATATTTAGTGTATGTTAGGATCCCGGGTAAGGGGATCATCATGTATTGACTAGTATACATTTAGTGTATGTTAAGATCCCGAGGAAGGGGATTACCTTGCATCGAATCCTATAGGGTGATGATGATACCAATGAAAGTAACTGGGAAGGCTGACAAGCATCCTCTATACATTCTGATTAATTCCGATCGGACCCATAACTTTATCAATAATAAGTTTGCCAATAAGCTATAATGCCTAGTTACTCCCATCAGAACCTTAGTGGTGGAAATAACAAATGGTGGAACTATGCACCACTCAATAATGTGCATCAATTTTAGATAGAGAATGCAAGGAGTGAGTTTCATGACTAATGTATTCATTGTCGATCCAATCAACTATGACATGGTGTTGGGCATCTAATAGCTAGCAACACTAGGCAATATTGTATCTAAATATAAGGATCTTTAGATGTCCTTCAAATGGCACGACCAAGATGTATTGCTCAAAGGCATTGATTGCGTTAGGGTACAGACCATTGAGTTGACACAACTTAACAACTTGTTGGTTAGCCCTACATAATGGGCAGGTATAAGTCTATACAGTTTGAGAACTATCATGGATAAAAATAGTATTATAAACTTCATGTCACCATCAACCACAAGCAACTACAAGGGACGATTGACCTTGGAAGTATTACTAGAGAGTTACAAGGAGATATTCAAAGAACCCGAGGGACTGCCCCCTGTTAGAACTCATGACCACACTATCCTTATGAAGGAAAGTGCTCAATTAGATAACCTCAGACCCTATAGATACTCTAGAGTGCAAAAAGACATTGAAAAAGATGGTGGAGGAAATGCTCGAGTCTGGAATCATCTAACATAGCAACAACCCCTTTGTTTCCCTCGTTGTTTTGGTTAAGAAAATAGATGGTTCATGAAGACTCTATGTTGATTACAGGGCCCTCAACCAACTTACCACCAAAGACAAATTTCCAAAACCTCTAGTTTATGAGTTATTAAAAGAGTTAGTATGTGCAACTGTATTCTTAAAGGTGGATCTAAGATCTAGTTACCACCATATTATAATGACTCCTTAGGATGTGTTCAAGACAGCATTTCAAACTCACAATGGTCACTATGAATTCTTAGTAATGCCATTTAGGCTAACCAACACCCTCACCACCTTTTAGAGCTTAATGAATGAAGTGTTTTGAAAGCATCTAAGGAAGTTTGTGTTAGTGTTTTTTACTACATCTTAATCTACAGTCACTCAATGACAGAACACCTAGAGCACTTGTAAATAGTATTTGAGTTACTAAAGAGGCATCAGTTGTGGCTAAGAGCAGCAAGTGTGCATTTGGCATCTATCAAGTGGAATATTTAGGGCATATGATCTCTAAGGAGGGAATAACTACTAACCCTAAAAAGATTCAGGTTGTTATCGACTGACCTGAGTCCAAGAATGTCAAGCAACTACGTGGATTCTAAAGCCTCATTGGCTATTACAGAAAGTTTGTTAAGGGCTATAGATCCATTAGCAAACCACTAACTCAACTACTCAAAAAGATGCATTTTTCTGGAATGAATGCGCAATCAAGGCCTTCAGAGGCCTAAAGAAAGCTATGACACAACCACCAGTTCTCTCTCTACCTAACCTTAACAAGCATTTTATGGTTGAAACAAACACATCAGGATCTAGTATAGGTGTTGCGCATATGCAAGAGGTACACCCTATAACATTCATTAGCAAATCCTTAGGACCCAAACAGCAAGCCTTATCGACCTATGAAAAGGAAATGTTGGCCATCCTACATGAGGTTACCAAATGGAGACACTACCTATGAAGGAGACATTTTACAATCAAAACAGACCATGTTAGCCTCAAGTACTTATTAGCACGAAAGGTATCCTATCCCTCTCAACACATCTGACTAGCCAAGATTTTAGGCTTCAATTACAACATTGAATATAGGAAGGGAAAGGAAAATATTGTTGTTGATCTCTATATAAGTGCTTCAGTAGTGAGGTGTTCACCCTAATAATGTCCACCATTTCAACCATCTTGTTAGAAGAGTTAAAAACATCCTAGACTACGAATAGGGCTTTAATGGAGATCATAACTAATTTAGATAAGGGACAGTAGTCTACACCCACATTATACATGGGTGAATGAGCATTTACACAGGAAGGGCAAGTTGGTAGTGGGCAATGACTTTAACATGCAAGGTAAACTAATCTTCATCTATCATGAATCAACAATAGAGGGCCACTCTGGTGTTACTGTCACTGCAAAATGGTTAGGGTCATTATTCTATTAGTAGAAACAACAAAAACATGTGAGAGAATATATGAGGAAGTGTCACACATGTTAGAAGAACAAGAGTGAGAATATCCTCACACTTGGTCTATTTCAACCCCTCCTTATACCCAAAGCACCTTTTGTGGACATCAGCACGGATATCATTGAAGGGCTACTTAACTCAAAAGGGAGGAATGTTGTCTTGTTGGTGGTGGATAGATTCAACAAGTATGCCCATTTCATTACCATATCTTATTCCTATACTGTTGTAACAATGGTGAATGCCTTTATGAATAACATCTACAAACAACATGGCTTACATGCTTCTATAGTGAGTGACAGAGACCCTATATTTCTACGCAAATTCTGGAAAGACTTGTTTGCTTGTTAGGGAGTTCAACTATTATATTTTACAGCCTACCATCCCCAAACTGACAGATAGACAAAAGTGGTAAATCGGTGCTTGGAACAATACTTGAAGTTCTATATGGCCTTTGAAGTCTACACCCTTTGAAGTTTTATATGGCCAAGTACCTCCAATCCACATATCTTTCCTATCTAAGGACTCTAATAAAGAAGCTATTGACAAACAATTAACAAAAAGGGAAGACATGATCAAGATCATCAAGGATAATCTTAAGCTAGCTTAACACTGTATGATTCAACTTGCAAACAAGAAATGCAGTGAACGAATCTTTAAGGTGGGGGATTGGATTTACTTAAAATTACAACCCTGTAGGTAGCAAACGGTAAGCAAGAGAACTTCACACAAACTGGCAGCAAAGTATTATGGTCCTTATCAAGTAATTGAATGCGTAGAAGCAGTAGCATACAAACTATGTCTTCCCAGTTCAAGCAATATACACCTAGTATTTCATGTATCTCAATTAAAGCAAGATGCAAGAAATAAGATAGTGTATGACAACTTACCTGCCCAAAACTCAGAACCAGAGTTGTAACCCCAAGTAATTCTTGATAAAAGAATGGTTAAGCACCATAATCAAATAGCTACACAAGTCTTAGTCCACTAGAAGAACTTATCACTGTCCAAGGCCACCTAGGAATTTATCGACGATCTTCTCATAAGGTACCCATAGTTGTTCCTTGAGGACAAGAAAATCTTTCAAGGGGGGAGTATTGTTGCAAACCAAGAAAAACAATAGTGGTAAAGAGGATTTTAAATCAAAAGACCATTATTGAAATGATGGTGTTTTTCAGTAATGCTCTATCTAGCCTTCAACCAATTGCACCGTTTACATAAAACCACTTACTATCATGCAGCACCAGTGTTGTTTCTTATTTATGTTATTTGTTACTATTACGAGAGACACGTGTAACTAAGCTTAACAATATTCTAAAATCTATATCCTGCTATATTTGTAACAACTTATGGAATAGAAAGGACAAAATAATGCAATACAATTCTAATGTTTTTCCCTCTATTACCTCTTTTTTTTTTCTCCCGTCTTCTTCTCACCCCCTTTCTGTTATTCTACTTACACTTTATGTTAGCTAGGAAGGCCACCGCCAACCTAGCTCATCAATTGGATTCCCTTCTAGTTGGTTCTCTCAAGATCCAACTTGCAATAATAGTAGTTTGTTTTGTGCATATGCATATTCTTTGAAAAGTTTTATGTTTTTTTTGTTCTTGAAAGTTTTTTCTTATCTGTATTGTTCAGATTTTATCCTCCTTATAGCTTGATTAGCTTTTGAGAGATATGATAAGATATTTAGGGAAAAGAATTAGTTTTTTTATTGATTTGTGTGATTTGGAGTTTGAAATTGAAACTGATTTTTAAAATTGTGATTGCAATATTAAAGATGTCCATCAGAGTTTTGAACGTGAAGTTCGTTTTTATCTATTACTTACCCTTATGATGGAAAGTTATTGATTTGTTGAAATATTCATAATTTAAAGAATTACATCTAGGTGAGATGATTAAAAGGCAAACAAAACATTTAACTATAAATATGATTATAAGAATTTTAAATCTTTTTAGGCTATGAAGTGAAGAGGCCTTGAAAGACTTTGGATACTTATTAATGATAGAATATTTCTATAGTGAGTCATAAATATACATGTATAGAATTATATTTCTTTTCTTGGTTTTTTTCTTCTATTGATTGGATCTTTTTATTTATGTTTTCAATAATTTTGCCTTTTACCAGACCAAATATACACCATCTGGTGCACCACAATTAGCAATGAGGGTTAAGGAATTGTTCATGAAAAATGGCTTCAAGCATGTTTATGAAAAGAAAAAAAGTAATTGACTATGGCACATGGGTTTCTCTATTTTCATATATATATATCCTAAGACTGGCTGACTTTCCAGCATGTCAACTCTTTATTTAATTAGATAGAGATGGAACTTAGCATTATAACTTGGGAAAGGTATATGTCGGCCCCTCTTAGGGAGAAAGGTTTTCTCATTACAGGAAAGGTGTTTAGGCTCTTTTAAATGTACTCTATTTTCTTTTATTTTCTGCCTAGCTATCACTGCATCTATCCATTATTAATTGTTGATATGTCTGATATTAGATTAATTAGGGTTACTGAAAAATAATATCAAAGCAAAATTTGTGGCATGAAAGCATGATGATTCTGACTATAATGCTTTTCTTATTCTTATGTTGTATGGCTGATATGCAACGGAGCACCAGTGGAAGAAGGTTGTTAATACTTTCAAACATTCATTGGATCAGAGGATGATAAAAAATTTACAAGGGTGCCATTGAAATGTTGTCAAGATTTGTGTAAATTTTATATTTATTAGAATCTGTAAAATCTAACGATTCTAGTTGAAATTTCATTCTTAAATTACCAAATTGGAGGCCAATTTGGGTTAATTTGTTAAGAAATTATGAGATTAAAAAAGAAGGGACCAAAGTGTAAATCACAGAGGAAATACGTGGCTTTAACAAAGTTTATGCAAAATATGCATTTTAATCCCCAAACTTTCCCAATTATAAATATGTAGTCCTTTCAATTTTTAAAAATTAAAAACAAAGTCAATTTTGGTCACAAACTTCAATTTTTTTTGTCTTTGGTTTGAGAGAAGAAAGGGAAAGTGGTCAGATTCTAGAAATAGAGAGAGAAAGTTATTGTTTACACCTATTAAGGCCACAAAAAAAGTAATTTTGGTGTTAATGAGTTCCTTTCAATAGGAAAAGTTTATCCTAAGTGTTTTTTTTTCCTTGAACTTGCCTGTAGATTTGAGCTAACAAATAATTTGGTTTTGGGTTGATTATAAGTTTTCGAGTATTTTTTTGGGTTCTTTGGAGTTATGAATATATTTTACAAGGTGTTAAGAGTGTTTTTTAGGTCGAAATATGGTTGAAAATGAATTTTTAATTTGAAAATTCATAGTCCGATTTCCCAGGGACCAAATGTCACTATAATCTGGACAAGGCAGGTGATGCATCGCCTGCTATTTTTTTTTAAAAAAAGGTTGACGCCTTTTAAAAAAATAAAAAAATAAGGCCCGAGTACTTTGGGTCAACCAGGCCCGAGCACCTGATCATTTTCCTTCTTTTTTTATTTCCTTTTTTTCCCCAAATGTCCCTAATCACAATTTGACCTTTTTTTCTTATTTATTTTATTTTAATTTCACCATTTAATATTTTACTGATTATTAATTAAGCAATGTAATTTGTTTTAGTTTGGTATTTTTATCCAATTGCCTCAGTATTTGAATAATTCTAAATTTTATAGGTGTCTATTTTAGATAAAAAAATTATTAAAAAAATTATTTAGCCCAATTAAGTCTATAATTCGGATTATAAATTTGACTAGTTAATTTTGATTTATTAAATTTTGATTTTATATTTTTTTTAATTTATAAATAATTCTCTCAATTTATTTAATTAAATACCTGTATAAACTTTATTTTATTTGTTATTAAGATTTTTTATATTAAAAAGCACATAGTATACAGTAATATTGAGAGAGGCAAAAAAAGAAGTAAATAACTAGTTATCATTATAGATAGGAAATCCTAGACCACACAAGTCAAGACTACCCAACTCAAGCATGTGAGATTCCAATGTGTGTACGGAACCGATTTCCCTACCGTAAAATACCGATGCTCCGACTGCTCAGCTTTCACCAATAACTAACTACCAAAGCCAAAAAGGCGTCTAAAAGTACACAACCATTCCATTCACAAACAAGAAATCTATACTGTAAATAAATAAAAAAATATGGAAGCCCTCGATCTTCTCTTCTCCATCACTTCCACTTTCTTCACTTCTCTCGCCCTCTCTCTCCTCCTCGTCTTCCGCACTCTCTTCACGCGCCGCCCCTCCTCCACCATTCACTCTAATGCCGTCTCCCTTTACCAAGGCACTGTCTGGCACGAACGTCGCCGCCCTGTCCACCACTCTTTCCGCTACTCGGTGCGCTACGCTTTGTTTGACCTCGACCACGCACACGCACCTCCCGACCACCTTTCCGCCGATGAAGCTCGCCAAGTCGCTCAGACCACCGGACCAGTGTAATCCTTCTTCTTTTTTATGTCTTTTCATTGGGGTTTTGAAACAATATATATCAATTAGAATATTGTGGTCCTGATGCAGTTTTCTGCTGACAATACCTCCAAGTGTGGGATATGAACAAAATCCACTGAGTTTGTATTATTGCTATGACATGGATGGGTCTGCTCCACTTCTCAAGAAATGCATTGCGGAGGTTTGTGCTTTGATAAAATTAAAAGTTGTGAAATTGGAAACAGTGAAAGTTGAATCTAATTAGGTTGGAAGGAAGAATGGTGTGTGCATCTCCTTGAAGAACTGAGTAGTAATAATTCCAAAAACTATCCTTCTTTTGAATGTAAAGTTTAATCTATTTAAGTTATGCAATGAACTCTTTTCTTTTTTTCTTTTTTTATCACCAAGAATGGGAAACATTAAATTATCTACCAGAGATGATAATAAGTTATGCAATACCAAATTCATGCTCCCAATTGTCACTCTTTCTCACCCTTCGTGGGGCCATCTTTTATGTTGCTTCAATTTAGTTCATGGAGCTTTCAAGAAATATTTTTCACCCATAAATGGTACATTGCTTTTACCCTTTTACACACACATACACCCACTAAGAAATAACAAAGGAGAGGATGCATATTTCATCTCCATGCTTGTGCAAACGTTTCTCATGTATTTGTCTTCTGGAACATGTAAATTTCCAAACAGGAAGCGCATAATGTTTGCTGTATAATTATTTTCTTGATTGTGTGCTAAGATGCTTGGATGGACCATGTTCTCTCTCCTGACCTTACTGGTGTTTCTGGCTTAGGTAACAAATACTCCATGGGGTGAAAGAGTTGTTTTCATTTTTTATCCAAACTCAGATGTAGTGGCAAAACCATTACATGTCAGCCCTTTTATGGTATGTTTCAATATTTGCTTTTCTCTTTAATGTTGTGGTTGATTACAATTATTTATTTGTTTCTTAATGATAAATTCATTTTCTTGAATTTACTCTATTTATTTTGTTCACATTTTTAAGTCCAATCGATCTATGGTTCTCTTGTATTCTTTTGATTTCTAGAACACTTTAGTAGGATTTGATTCTTGTTTTTTTTTGGGATGCTTATTGCAGCATTGTGGACCTTGAATTGTAATTTTCATTCACTTCAATGGTTTCTATGATAACAAGCAACATCTGCTATGTTGTTGTTTTTTTATTTATTTATTTTTCCTCTCTCATGCCTTGACAGATGATGCAACTTAGGAACCTCTTCTGCATCTTTTCTATTACATAAAACTATGACTCATTTGACTTGGATGTGCAATATCAAAGTTCAAATAAATATTTGTCTATTGTAAGTCTCTTGCAGCAGCAACAATGAATGGAAGAAAAACAATTGGCAGCTGAAGCCTAAGGTGCTTCTACGAGCTGAAATTGTTGGGATTAGGTTGGAGAGTCTTGGATTTAATTTTCCTAGATATTGTTGGCTCTTGTTGGTTTCAGATACTGGAAGATACTTCTTTATTGTTCTCATTTATATTTGCACTTGTAGATTTTTAGCAGGATATATTGACCACTTTTGTATTGGTAGGTTCGATTGATTTAGGACCATCTTAGTTAAGATATAGAATTCACATTTAAAATATATTCACACATTAAGAAGTCAAGGTTAGGAAACTTGAAGTGATATGAGAATCACAACCTGCAACCAGTAATGTCAAAAATTATCTTTGTTTTTCTTCTTATTATTTTTTGTATTAGTTTTTCAATCATGCTCAACCTAACATATTTGATGGTTCTCATTTTTTATGATGAAAAGTTCTTCACTCTTCAAATTATATGCATTTTATGGAAAATTACAGGATATGCTGGGGGATTGGAATATCAAAGCAAATGATCCCACGGACAGTTTATCTGTGTTTATTTCAGTTCAGCACCCTGAGCTTGGTGACTATTTTGTGGCCTCATTGAAAGCTAAAAGACTCTCCTCGGTGTCTGATCATGCTATGTTCTTCTGGCTGATGCCACATAAAGTTGCATTATGGATATATTGGCATGTAAGTGCAGTTGAATAGCTACTTAATTCTCTCTTTGGCTGGTGATCTTAGATCTCAGCATCAACTGAACTTAACACTAGTGTAAGTGCAGTCATCAACTTGTTTATTATGTTCCCAACAGATATATCAGTCTCAATTGGAATTAACACTAGTGTTCATCAACTCATGAATCTTTAGAACAAAAATAGAGCTTGCTGAAACAGGAAAGTGGTTCTCATATTAGAATATCAAATGGGTTGACTCATTACTTTTAGAACACTTGTACCCTCCTGTCTACTCGTAAAATATCTAGCTATAATGCACATTGCTTTAAATTAACTGTTCAGTCCCGTTCACCATGTTTTGTGCAGGCCTTAAAACTGTGGTGGAAAAATGTTCATTTCATCCAACATCCAAGATATACTAACCCTACATATAGGGAGGAAGCGACGATCCGTGATAAAAAACTTCAATGTAATCAGGCACTTGCATGGGACAGAGGCAACTGTTTGCAAGCTGATGGACATCATCCAGGAAATTTGGCTGATAGAAAACGTTGGTTCAAGTGGAGAGATGCCAAAAGGCCATGGTGTTGAATTCTAGGGGCAAGGTTTTTACTGTGATATATTTTTCCTATATTTCCCATACCTACATATGCAAGGCTGGCTTTAGGCATGCAGATTAAGAGAAAAAATATACCTATTATGGTCCCATTTGTTGTTGGGGTGGCTGCAGAGCCACAGTAGAGAACTGAAAATGTGCTGACTGGTTTTGTGGACATTCTGCTATTCCTTTAGTTTCGCTTCTCATTTGTAAAGCAAGAATCATGCTTGAAGTTGTTTTAGAATTTGCGTTGCCGGAACTCTGTTGTATTGGAAATCAAGTGATGAAATTGCTTTTGTTTGATGATTTTTGTTTAATTGCTCAATTTCTTATCTTTAACTTCACTTATAAATTCTTCTATCACTCGTCAATACATGTGTGGTGTTGTGTTATTATGAAGTCTCTGCCATCCTGAACAAATATGTGTTCTTAATTTAAAAAATTAATTATCGTTTCCTCTCTTTTATATTGTTGTAATTTTTTCTGGGTTTCCACGCTATATGTAAACCTCTTCCAGATATCTCAGCGCTGTTAAATGACTTTCCGCCTGTCTTGGCATTTAGTGGAGATTTCTTTTCACTTCTTTTTTCCATCTTTTGAGGCAGAAACTCGTAGTAATACAACATCAATTCAGGGTTCATCTGAACAATAATCTCATGTTATTGTTAGGGTCTCATGTAGGCCTTTATGGCCTTGACTTGTAGATGAGCCTCTGAATATCTTTTATTAGAAACCAAAATCTTGCAAGCCTTGACTTGTAGATGAGCCTCTGAATATCTTTTATTAGAAACCAAAATCTTGCAATTTTCTTGAGCAGTAATAAAATTCCTTGCCAATAGTATGATCATCTTTTCTTTATTTTACTTTTTTTCATAATTTTCATAATGTGTTAGAAGCAGTTATTTGAGGTGGTGTTTAGCTCCTGGATTGTAACCAAATGAACGTTTCATGCATCTTTGATACAACTAATCAAGAAGTAAAGAGAAGCTATATAAGCGAAGGAGAGGAGAGGAGAGGACAGCTGATGAACAATAGTTAGGTGCTTACGTGCATGCTACTGTACAAGTCACAAGGGACACTAACAAGCACTACATGACCAAATGCTAAATAAATACGATACACACTGAGAGATGAAACACAGAGATTACAGTGCCCAATGAGACACAACTCTCCATCCATAGACAATAAAAAAGTAATAATCCCGATGTTGCTGTAGGTAGTAAGCTCCCGATCAGGTTTTCTTATGATGTGAGTCGGTGCTAAAATCACACTCTTTTTGAGCCCCAAATGTCATCAAGCTATGTATGTTACCAATATAATGGAATGCAGGCTGGTGAAGTAGATATCTTGGCTCTTCCATTTTCACAAACCTGATTGAATCTTCTCATTAGCAAATTCTAAAATCACTTCTTCCTTCAAATGCCACTCCTGTTCAAAATGTGATACATGGCATTGCATGTTTATGTGCATGCCACCCAAAAGCCCTCGATAAAATAACTAATCTAAAATTACAAATTAAAATTTACTCACATGGATATTAATATAAGAGAAATTTAGTTCATATTAAGATTCAATGAAGTCTTTTTATCTAATAATATCTTTAAAAAACTAAAATTACATATTAAATAATATTCAAACTTTATATCAATATATAAAAGGCTATGTAGCCATTGTAAACCATGACTGGTCTTATTTATAAAATTTTATTTATTTAATTTATATTTCTTTCTAGTTTTTATTGTTATTTTGATAGTTTTATTTATTTTTTTCTTTAAATTTCGGCATTTTATTTTACTTCTTCTTTAAACACTCGTCATGTTTTAACTTTTATAAGGTTTGAGGTCCGATAATCTCACACTTCATTTAATTTTGCAAGGTTGCTATTTGCCTCGGCTAAAAATGAAGTTTTTAGTTGTAGTTTCTTTTCGTTAAAGGAATAAATGAAAAAACATGTAGTATAATTGACTCAAAATTATCTGTTAAGGTCAACAAACTTTTAAAGGAACCGAAAAAAATTATCTAATTCAAGAACAAGAAGTATTAGCTATTAAAATAGAACTAAATCATTTTATACCTTCCTTACTCCTAAAAAAGCTCATGGTAAATACAAATTCCTTTAATATTAAAAGATTTAGATAACATTTGATTATTGTTTTAGGAAAAAAGAGACCGAAACAATGAAGACAAAAAAAAAGGATGGAGACAAAATAGCATGTGGTAGTGGTGTACAAGACACAGTGACTGTCTTTATATCATATTTAGTTATGACAGACAAGACATTATAAATATAAGAAAAATGTATTTTACCTTTAATATATATTACTATTAAACTAATATTTTTATAAAAATAATTAGATATTTGTTTTTTACTTTAGTTTATATTGAAAGTTGAAATTAATAATATTATAATAATCCTAATTATAAATTCCAGAATGACTTAATAGGTTAACCCGAAACCAGGCTGACTTGAGAATTGGACTGGTCCGAGTTCAAGAAAAAAATAGAAGAAGGATTGACTCGGCCCGACCCGATAAAAAACTAGGGTCACCTTGGTATAAAACATGGAAAAAAAACCTATTGACTTTTTTATATATATATAAAAAATTAATCAAAACAAGGTTGTTTTAATTTTTTTTTTTAAAAAAATAGATCAATCTAGGTTAACCCTCCTAACCAATGACTCAAATCTTGTCTTGGGTCAAATCCAGAGTCATGTTTTAAAACTATTATAATAATCATTTTTATCCTTACATTGACCTAGATCAACCCCAGGTTGACCCTCTCAACACGTAAATTGAGTTTTGTCCTAGGTCGATTCTCAAGGAAACCCTTGAATTGAGTTTTAAAATTACGATAATAACTATATTTATCCTTACATTGACCCTGGTCTTGCCTAAGTCAATTTCCGAGTTGATTTTTAAAACTATGATAATAGTCACTTTTATTTTTACATTGACCCTCCCAATATGTGACCTGAACCTTATCACAGGTTGACTCTCAAGTCGGGTTTTAAAACTATGATAATAACTATTATTCCTATGCTGACCGGACCAACCCGACTCATGACTCGGCCATTGTCTCAAATCGACCCTCATGTTAGATTTTAAAACTATAATAATAACCATTTTTATCCTTATATGTCTTAGTTGAACAATTTTGAAATTGAGAGTTTTATATAAGGATATTTTAGGAAAAAAAAACTAAATATTGTCTTTGAAGACATGTTTTCTTTGTACCTCATGTTGTGGAAATACAAAAATTCACTCTAAAATCATCATAGGAACAAATTTATATTTATTTCTCAATCTATGTCTCTATCTCTTCAACTAAATAAATGAAGTCTTTTTATCTAATAATATCTATATAGGATTTAAATTACATATTTAAATAATATTCAAACTTTATATCAATAAATAAAAAGCTATGTAGTCATCGTAAACAATGACTGGTCTTATTTATAAAATTTTATTTATTCAATTTATATTTCTTTCTAGTTTTTATTGTTATTTTAATAGCTTTATTTATTGTTTTCTTTAAATTTCAGTATTTGATTTTACTTCTTCTTTAGACACTCGTCATGTTTTTAACTTTTATAAGATTTGAGGTCTGATAATCTCACTCTTCATTTAATTGCAAGGTTGCTATTTGCCTCGACTAAAAATTAAGTTTATAGTTGTAGTTTCTTTTCGTTAAAAGGAATGAATAAAAAACATGTAGCATAATTGACTCAAAATTATTTGTTAAGGTCACCAAACTTTTAAAGGAACCGAAAAGAATTATCCAATTCAGGAAAAGGAAGTATTAGCTATTAAAATAGCACTAAATCCTTTTATACCTTCCTTACTCCTAAAAAGCTCATGGTAAATACAAATTCCTTTTATATTAAAAGTTTTAGGTAACATTTGATTATTGTTCTAGGACAAAAGAGACCGAAACAATGAAGACAAAAAAAAAAGGATGGAGACAAAATAATATGTAGTAGTGGTGTCCAAGACAGAGTGACTGTCTCTGTATCATATTTAGTTATGACAGATAAGACATTATAAAATATAAAAAAAGTGTATTTTACCTTTAATATATATTACTATCAAACTAATATTTTTATAAAAATAATTAGATATATTTTTTTTACTTTAGTTTATATTGAGAGTTGAAATTAATAATATTATAATAATCCTAGTATAAATTCCAGAATGACTTAATAGGTTAACCCAGAACCAGGCTGACTTGAGAATTGGACTGATCCGAGTTCAAGAAAAAAATAGAAGGATTGACTTGGCCCGACCCGATAAAAAACTAGGGTCACCCTGGGATAAAAACATGGGCAAAAAACCCATTGACTTTTTTTTATAAAAAAAATAGTCAAAATAAGGTTGTTTTGATTTTTTAAAAAAATTAGATCAATCCAGGTTAACCCTCTTGACTAGTGACTCAAATCTTGTCTTGGGTCAAATCCAGAGTTGGGTTTTAAAACTATTATAATAATCATTTTTATCCTTATGTTGGCCTAGATCAACCCCAGATTGACCCTCTCAACCCGTGAATTGAGCTTTGTCCTGGGTTGATTCTCAAGAAAACCCTTGAGTTGAGTTTTAAAATTATGATAATAATCATATTTATCCTTACATTGACCCTGGTCTTGCCTAAGTCAATTTCCGAGTTGAGTTTTAAAACTATGATAATAGTCACTTTTATTCTTACATTGACCCTCCCGATATGTGACCTGAACCTTCTTCCAGGTTGACTCTCAAGTCGGGTTTTAAAATTATTATAATAACTATTATTCCTATGCTGACCGGACCAACCCGACTCATGACTCAACCTTGTCTCAAATCGACCCTCGTGTTGGGTTTTAAAATTATGATAATAACAATTTTTATCTTTATATGTATTAGTTGGATAATTTTGAAATTGAGAGTTTTATACATGGATATTTTAGGGAAAAAAACTAAATATTATCTCCGAAGACATGTTTTCTTTGTACCTCATGTTGTGGAAATACAAAAATTCACTCTAAAATCATCATAGGAACAAATTTATATTTATTTCTCTGTCTCTGTCTCTGTCTCT
>Ga0325404_1002719_pt1 | contig 18886 bp, 7 predicted proteins | sample PopdelMetagenome_18_FD_205664 | JGI IMG/M metagenome (GOLD analysis project Ga0325404, IMG submission 205664) | Populus deltoides microbial communities from Bellville, Georgia, United States - Xylem-Control-R1 | ecosystem: Host-associated > Plants > Phyllosphere > Stem > Wood/Secondary xylem... | reverse complement strand
CAGGAATCTGTGAAGTTCAGATTCTTAGGCAACGAATGCTAAAGCATGTCCCAGCTACGGAACGGCCATAAATGAACCCATCATGGCATTGCAAACTCGAAATAAAGTACTTAATTAAATACACTTTGACTGACTGTGTGTGGATGTGTGGTTTGTACTCAGAGAAGCTGGGCTTAAGGCTAGAACTAGCATTTCGTGTTTCTCATGGGTGTGGACGTGCACATCACAGCTAGGCTGACCTAGCTAGCTCTCCTCCTTGTGTGCACTGATTAGGCTCACGCACGATGCTTGCCTAGTCCTAGTGCAACCGCGTCCCAGCTGCTGAGTTCGTCAACCCATTACGTGACCTCCATTTTCACATACTCTCTCATCAACATTTCCTGACACCATCAGAATCCTTGAAAGCATGTATATCTTCATGCACAGAGACAATAAAATTATATATCTGTCCAAACTTTTCAGACTGAAATATAGTTGTACAGGCAACTATTGAATCTTTCAAGTTGGTTCTCTTACTGCACGGTTAATTTAAATTATTTTTTATTTAAAAATATATTAAAATAATATTTTTTTTAAAAATTATTTTTAATATCAGCACATCAAAATAATCTATAAATATAAAAAAATTAATTAAAAAAAAGTATTTTAATTTTTTATGAAACACGATTTCAATCACGCTCTCAAACACTGCTTAATCTTATAGTATTTTTGTGATTGTTTATTAAATATTTTTTAAAAAAATTAATTTTTTTAATATTTTTATATCATTTTGATATGCTAATGTCGAAAATAAATTTTAAAAAATAAAAAATATATATATTTTAATATATTTATAAGTAAAAAAATATTTTAAAAAACAATTATTAATAAATCCACAAGAAAAATATAAATGAGTATTCTTCCAATCTGGCTGCCCATGTTGCAGGTAATGCACATCGACCTCGTGGGGAGCACAACTTATAACTAGACAGACTTCCATTCACCCAGACAGTATTTCTTAGAACTAATACAAAATGTGAACGTCAACCACCAAGGAAACTACATAAAAAATCACCAAACAGAAACTTTTCTGAGCAGGGAACATTCGCAGGTTAGAGGCTATATAAAGCTATTGAAGGGTGATGACAAAAGCATCCCACTTCAACTCCTAGGATTTTCTAAACTCGAAGAAACTTCTGCGTTGGGGTTGAAATGGCAAGTTTACGAGCTTTCTTGGTAGCTCTATTCATCTTTGCAGTGGCATTTGATCCAAGTTCAGTTAATGCCAAATTCTCCAAGAGCATGTATTTCTATTGGGGTGCCCATAATTCGGCAATACTTGGCGATGGCGACAATCTTCAACTTGTCTTGGATCAGACGTCAGGTGATGATTTGCTTCCTATTCATCAAATTATTGGTTTTTTATGTAAATTAATCACGTAGATGGAACTCATTAATTATCAGTTTTGTGTAAATCTATCATCTTTGGATTTCAGGCTCTGGTGTTAAATCGAAGCGTCCGTTCCTATTTGGAAGCCTTCAAATGTTAATTAAGCTGGTACCTGGGAACTCAGCTGGAACTGTCACTGCCTATTACGTAAGTTCAATAATTTCACCCAATATACATGGCTCTGTATAGCATAAGCACTGCTCATTGTTTCAAGATTTAAAAACTCGTTTGTTCTCTCATAATTGAGACTTATAAGAGATACATGAAGAAACATGGGCAAGAACAGCTAAATAGGAAGGTCTAGTTACGGCCAATCATATTAATACCTCATTTGAATATCTCTAAGATCAACAACAATTATATAGATCAGCATCTAAATGACGTTCTTAAAGCAAAAAACTTTATAATGGAATATTGACAAATGAAAATTACTAAATAATGAAAGTCCGTGATGAATTTGCGCAGGTATCCTCTTCTGGGGACAGACACGACGAAATAGACTTCGAGTTCTTAGGGAATACATCTGGACAGCCATACACCATACACACAAACATCTACACTCAAGGAAATGGAAGCAGGGAACAGCAATTCCGCCCCTGGTTTGACCCAACTGCAGATTTCCATAATTACACTATACATTGGAACCCTACTGAAGTTGTGTAAGTTCGCTGACCATTTCTGTTTTTCTACAACGTTGGCCTTATTTGTCAATGACTTACAGAAGTATGATCAAATATTCACTATTCACAAAACAAAATTATTAATGATGATGATATAAAAAGGAAAAAAAAACGGGGAAAGAAAAGAAACCAGCATGACTCGACATTCAGATTAAGCCGCACAGCACTCCAAGTAGATTACCAATATGTGCACTTTTTTTTTCCAACATAACATAAATAGTCTTCCTGAAGCTTTTGCTAAACTTTCATTTTCCCAGTTTACTTCACTACATCCACCAAACCAGCTATCTAATTCCTAGATAATCCAGAAGCCTAATTTTACCTAACTTGATATTTATCACTGCAATTCAGGTGGTACATTGATAATGTGCCGATCCGCGTATACCGTAACTATGAAAATGAGGGGATTGCTTACCCAAACAAACAGGGAATGAGGGTCTACTCCAGCTTGTGGAATGCTGATAACTGGGCAACTCAAGGTGGGCGAGTTAAGATTGATTGGACAGTGGCACCCTTCATAGCAAGATACCGCAATTTTAGGGCAAGGGCTTGCAAGTGGAATGGACCAGTTAGCATAAATCAATGTGCTGCCAACACCCCAGCGAACTGGTGGACATCCCCCGCCTATAGCAAGTTGAGCAATGCCCAATTGGATCAAATGAAGCGGGTCAGAGACAACTACATGATCTACAACTACTGCAATGACACTAAGAGATTCAATGGACAAATGCCACCTGAATGTTTTAAGGCACAGTTCTAAAATGGAGCAAGGATATTCATCCCGGAAACTTCGGTTCCTCCTGCCACCACCATTCAACTGCAATATAAATTTTTCTTTAAACATATTGATTTTGTTCTTCGTTTTTCGCATCCGTGTTTCATGCTATTCCAGATTTCATTGTTTCCATCCAATGTAATGATTGATTTTGAACATTATACCCCAAATATATGATATAAAGTTTGATATATTAATTGTAGAGTGTGAAATATTTCAAACAGGACAACATTAATGTAAGAACACCAAATAAATCGAAAATCATGTAACACAGCAAAGCCAAACACCAATGACGATAGAACCTGTGCCCAGCAAAGCGAAGTCGACTCGGGTATCTTCTCCTAAAAGCATTCCAAACACAGCTGTAGCAGCAAATGTTGTAGCATTGGTGACTGGGACAGCCAGAGATATGGGGGTGTCACTTAAGATGGCGAAGAAGATAGCAGAGGCAGAGAGATTAAGCAAGAAAGGAAGAGAGTATTGCCAAAATAAGAGAAGGCTGAGCCAGCTTTTGAGTGAAGAGAGGAGTTTCTGGTGGAATTTTGGAGGAGACGAAAGGGAAGACGAAGAAGAAGAAGAAGAAGAAGAAGAAGATTTTAGGGATAGGTGGTCCCAGAGAAGTGCACCGCGACGAATTAAGGCATTGGTGGCACCCCACACTAGGCCTATGGTGATCATCTTCTCTATGTCTCCTCCACCCATTGTAGTGAGGTCTGCAGTTCCGGTCGCTAAAGTAGGATTTGGGCAATTAAGAGGGAGGATTTGAAATCGGATGTTTTAGGGGCAGAATTAGGGCTGGCTGGATACTCCCGGATTTTAATGTGGTGAATTGTGCTGGAAAATAAAGCATTTAACCATGGGGTGAAAATAAATTATTTAACCCAAGCATATCAGCTGCTGGGTCTTATCAGGGTATAGGTGGAGGATCAACTAGTGGATAATCAAATGTTAAGGATAGTTTTGTTGGAGTAGTTCAGAGCATAAAACCATTACCTATCCTCACTATGTCAGGTGTGAGTTGAGGCATCCTAGAGATTGTTTTGCATTACTAAGACGATGCTAGACATGTAGGCAAGAAGGTCATAGATGGAGCGACCATCCCCATTTAGGTCATGGACATTACTACTATGGCAGACAAGGAAATTTTAAGAAAGATTGTCCAAAGATGACTGAGTATGTTCAAAGATAGGGATGATAGACACAGGGCTACCAACAGTCCGTTACTGTGAATAGATCTGTCAAGCCAGTACAATCAAGGATTAGTGGGAATTATGGTCGATTTTGAGGTCAGGGGGGAGAAGATCCAAGGCAGGGTGTTTCATATAACCCAGAGGATGTACGGGCTATCATAGATCTAGTAGTAGCAAGTACTTTGTTATTAGAAAATCGGTTTATGTATGTTTTAATATATCTTGGTGTTACACACTTTTTTTGTAGCAAGAAAAATTGAGAATGAACTGAAAAAGCTTTAAAAAAAAATTTCTAATTAGTACTCCTTTAGGGGATGCGGTAACTATAAAACACGTGTATATAAAAATTAAAATCATTATTAGGAGATATGATACAAAAGTAGATGTGATGTCATTAAAATTATATGATTTTGATGTAATTCTAGGGATGTATTAGTTAAGCAATCATAAAGCTTAAATGGATTATTTTACAAAAATAATGACTCTAATAGGATTAGATGGGAAATGAGTGACTTTTAGGGGAGAGAGGAATGTCATACCGAATTGTGTAATTCCAGCCATGACGGTTAGTAAGCTTATGAGAAAAGGTTGTATGGCCCATCTAGCTTATGTAATAAATTCTAAAAAGGGCGAGGTAAGGATAGAAAACTTTCCTATTGTAAGATAGTTTCTAGATATGTTTCCGAAGGAATTGTTAGGGCTACCCCTAGAAAGAGAAGTAAAAGTCTTGATTGATGTATTGTCTAGTATCTCTCCAATAGCTCATGCACTATATAGGATGTCGCAAACAGAATTGGTTGAGTTGAAGATTCAGCTGCAAGAATTACTATAAAAAAGCTTCATACGCCCTAGTAATTCACTCTGGGGAGCTCTACTTCTATTTGTGAAAAAGAAAGATTGAACCTTTAGGCTCTATATAGACTATAGACAGTTGAATAGAGTGACAGTGAAGAATAAGTATTTGTTACCACAATACATGACTTATTTAATCAATTAAAAAGGGTTAGGGTATTTTAAAAAATAAATATGAGATCAGGGTACTACTAACTAAAGATCAAACAACAAGATGTATCAAAAACTGCCTTCAAGACTTGTTATAGTCATATGAGTTCCTGATAATGCCATTTGGATTAACAAATATATCGGCGGTGTTTATAGATTTGATACATCGAATCTTTCAACTTTACTTGGATAAGTTTGTGGTGGTGTTCATAGTTGACATTTTAGTCTATTCTAGCTCCTATTTGGAGCAGGAACAACACTTAAGACAAGTGATACAAACACTAAAAGATCACCTATTGTATGCTAAATTAAATAAATGTTAATTTTGGCTTAAAAAGGTGGGTTTTTGCCATGTTATATTTACAGATGGGATATTTATAGACGTTAAAACAATATTGAAATAGAGAAAACCTATAAATATGATGGAAATTTATAGTTTTTTAGAGTTGGCAGGGTATTATAGAAGGCTTATTAAAAGGTTTTTGTACTATAGCCACTCCATTGACTTGGTTGACTAGAAAGGAAACCAAATGGGAATGGATGAAAGAGTGTGACGAAAGTTTGAAGAAAAGGTTAACTACTTTCATTGTGCTGACACTTCCTTTAGGAACCGAAGGTTTGTGGTGTATAATGATACATCCAGAAAAGGGCTTGGTTGTGTTCTAATGTAACATTGTAAAGTCATTATCATGCATTTAGGCAACTGAAAGTTCATGAAGTCAATTATCTTGTCCATGATTTAAAGCTAGCTGTAGTGGTGTTTACATTAAGTGTATGGAGACATTACTTGTATGGGTCTCATGTTCAAATATTTATTGACCATAAGAGTTTGAGGTATTTAATGACATAAAAATAGTTGAATATACAACAAAAAAGGTGAATAAAGTTAATTAAGGATTTTGATTGTGTAATAGATTATCACCCGAGGAAGGCTAATGTGGTCACAAATGCCTTCAGTCATAAGAATAAGGTAGTAATAGAGATAATAAAGAAGGATGATGGAAAGGAATTGATAGACTTGAAAGAGATTGATGTTAAGGTTGAGGTTGGGCTTGAGGGTTCATTGTTGGCTCAATTAAAAATATGATCTGTATTGAAGGATATAGTTTTGGAAGTTCAAGAAAGAGATATCAAAGTGAAAAAAATGAGAGATAAGATGAACTGGGGGTTAAGACACCCTTCTAAGTCTTGGATGATAGGATGGTAGTGATGGGTAGATGTATATGTTTGACAATAAAGCTTTGAAAGAGAAGGTTTTAAGAGAAGCCTATGAATCGAGGTGTGTGGTACATCCATGAAGTACTAAGATGTATAGGAACCTAAAGGAATTCTATTGGTGGCTAAACATGAACAAAGAATTGATGAATTTATGACCAAATATGGAGTTTACCAGCAAATAAATATGGAGCATAAAAAACCAATTGGACCTCTCCAACCATTGTTGTTACTAGAATGGAAATGGGAAGAAATCAATATGGATCTCGTAACAGGTTCACCAAGAAGTAGAAAAGATAATGATTCAATTTGGGTTATATTAGATAGGTTAATAAAGTCAACATTTTTCATACCCATGAAAATGACAAATTTGGTAGATAAGTTGGCCAACTTGTATGTGAATGAAGTGGTGAGACTACATAGGATACCAGTATCAATTGTTTCTAATAGGGACCCTAGATTCACTTCATGACTATGGTCAAGTATTTAATTTGATCTAGGGATAAAAGTAAATATGAGCACAATGTCTCATCCATAATCCGATGGGCAATTAGAGAGAACAATTCAAACTTTAAAAGATCTATTGAGAGCCTATATACTGGAATTTAGGGTAATTGAGAAGAAAATCTGTCATTAATTGAATTCATCTACAATAACAATTACCATTTTATCACAGGGATGACTTTTGATGAAGCTTTGTATGGTAGGAAGTGTCAAACCCATGTTTGCTGGGAAGAAATTGGAGATAGAAAGTTGATGGGATCAAAATTAGTACAGATCACTTAGGAAAATATAAAAATTATAAAAAATAGAATGAAAGTTGTTTAGGATCGGCAAAAAAGTTATGTAAATGTCAAAAGAAAGTCGTATGAGTTCAATGTTAGAGATATGGTGTATTTGAAGGTTGCTATTTAAAAGCATATGTTGTGGTTTGGTATGAAAGGAAAATTGCCGTCGAGATAAATCATACCCTTCAAAATGGTAAGTAGAATAAGACTTATGGCATATAAGCTAGCTTTGCCCCTATATTTGTCTGAGATATATGATGTGCTTCATGTTTTGTTATTATGAAAAATTGATGTAGACCCTTCAAGAGTGCTGCCACAAATTTCATGGGAAGTTAAAGAAGATTTTTGTAAACCTTGGGAAATAAATGTTGTGTAAATCGCAAACTAAATAAATGGAAAATAAAAGTGAAGAAATTCACATGCCGAATTAAATAAAACGGGAATTCATAAATTTTTTAAAATAAATTTCCAGATGAAATATTTTGAGATATTATAAATTTAACCTGGAAATATTAAGGGTTGGACTAAATTAAAGAAAATGAACTAAATCAAAAGTGTAGGGGTGAAATTATAATAAATGTAAAAAGGTATAGCTTCATTTTAAAATGAAATGTTGTGGGGGCAAAAATAATACACTTAAAGAAAATGGGGCCTAAGTGCAAATAAAAGAAAGTATGGGGTATAAATACCCCTTTTCTTTACTCATCCAAAACCGGCAGTAACAATTTAAAAAAGAGGGTTCTTGCCAAATTAAGAGAGAAACACCAAAATTTCAAAAACCATCCAAAATTAAGGGTTTATAAGTAGAATAAACACTTGTGGGCAAATGATTAACAAGAAAATTTGAACAAGGAGAGAGGAAGGAGGGTCGGCTGTCTTTAGAGTCAAAAAAATTTTACTGGTTGAAGATCAAAACCTTGATTCTTACCAAGTAAAAGTTTTAAACATGGTCCTATAAGTTGTTTCAAATTCAATTACGAATTGATGCCTTAATGTTGAATTTTAGATTAGGGTTCTTAGACTTGAATTAGGGGAAATGCATTAATTGTTAAAATTGAGTTAATTCATGTGTTGTATGTGATTGGAGGCATGAAATCATGAAGATTTATCAAAGAAAATGTATGGATAGTTAAGTGATGGGTGGCCGACCATATAAAGAGAAACATGGGAAAATACGGGAATTGTGTTTCTTTTTCCTTATTGAATCTATTATAATATGTTGTTTAAGATGTGAATGTGTATGTGAATTGAATGAAATTAGCATGAAAGGAATGTTCTATTTCAGAAAGTTAGTAGAATCGATAAAAAACAAAATGTTCTATTTCGACGTTAAGAGGGGAGATTGAAATAAATAGAGTAAATTGGATCTTGAAATGTATTTTTAGCACTCTTATATGGTATGTGATATGGCTAGGGTTTGAGATAAAGTGGGAAAGTTGAATTGTGAATGTTGTGTGTGAATGGAAACGTTGACGAATGACTTTCGGAGAGAATTCAAGTAGAAGGATAAGGGAATTAAGATTAGATTCCTTCATAGAAATTGTAGTTTTGGATGTTTACTAACTAAGAAAATTGGTCTTGCGTTCCTTCATAGAAATTGTAGTTTTAGATGTTTACTAACTAAGAAAATTGGTCTTACTCAATTTGGAGCTATAGAACTTCAATTATGAGTCACTAATCAAGACTGATTCATGATAGACCCTATAAGGCAGTAGGTTTACTTTGTTCACAAGTAAATCTAAGTGTCTTGAGGACAAAACTAGGTTCTCCTCTATTCAGAGGACTTGTAGCCCCATGTCATAGCTTTCCAACGAGACCAACCTCTCTTGAAATGGAGTTCTAGAACTCTGGATATAGTAAAACATCTAAGGAGAAGTTGGAATACAACCTCTACTGGCAGATTCGGAAAGTAAAAAAAAAATGACTATCTAGACGTGTTATCGGTGAAAAATTAGGTCCTTTCCCTATGGGGAACATGTGCTATTACATCTTAACTTCCAAGAGAAACGAGCCATGTTAAAAAATGGAAGTTGTAATGATAACTATGGTCGGACAAAGAATGACGTTATTAATGGGAGAATTGAGAAAAAAGTAAAAGATAAATAAATGAATAATTGAAAGAAAGACATATATCGGATGTTAATATGGTTATTATAAAATGTATCCTTGAATGAGGATGATTTATGAGATATGTCTGTAATTACAGGAGAGATTACAGGCGTAGTGTAGCAACAGTAACATGGGAACACAAGTAGAACTTCTACTGCAGGGAGGTGATTTGCACCAATGCTTCTTAGTTAAATTTCATGATTTAATATGTTATTGAGGTGAAATGTAAATTATCAAATGTTAGATAATATATGAAAGAATGAAAGTTTCTGTAATGATATTGTTATTTCGAATAGAATCCCGAATGTATATGTGTTTAAGGTGAATAGTCTTTTGTATGAATTGTCAAGCGATGGAAGTATCGTTGACATATAAAATATGGTGTGTGTGATTTGTGGCATGACTAACATATATTTAGTGTATGTTAGGATCCCAGGTAAGGGGATCACCTTGCATCGATGCCTATGAGACATGGACTAACATATATTTAGTGTATATTAGGATCCCGGGTAAGGTGATCACCGTGCATCGATGTCTATGAGACATGGACTAACATATATTTTATGTATGTTAGGATCCTAGGTAAAGGAATCACCGTGCATCGATGCCTGTGAGACATGGACTAACATACATTTAGTATATGTTAGGATCCCGGGTAAGGGGATCGCCATGCATCGATGTTTATGAGACATGGACTAGCATACATTTAGTGTGGGATACCATGTATTGGCTAGCATGCATTTAGTGTATGTTAGGATCCCGGGTAAGGGGATCATCAAGCATCGATTAGCATATATTTAGTGTATGCTAGGGTTCCGAATAAGAGGATTGTTTTGCCTCAACGCCTACTAGGTGATGATGATACTGATGAAATTGGTATCAGCAATGTGTTAGGTGGAAATAGAGGTGGTTGATTTTATGAAATCGTGAATGGAAGTTGGAATTGGATGATGAAACGGTTTTAGTATTTGAATAAAAAGGAGTTCTAATTGAAACAAAAGGGGAGAAGTGGATGGAATAAAAATACATGTCTACCTATTTCAATTATTGGATATTTGTGTTACTATACTTATTGTGATACTTATGTTTCAATAATATATATTTTGTTTCAGGACCCTCACATGCACGACAGAAGTAGATTCTAGCTTTTGCTCATTTTTGTTATGTAGTTCTAGGAAGTATATCCTTGTATTTTGTAATATTGAATCATTTGTATAACTTAATTTGTATAACTAATGTTTAAACTTGATTAGATGAACTTATCTCTAAAATTCATATAATCATGTTCCGTCCATGCGTGTTTATTTTATTTATTTATCTATAATGACATTTGATATTCTTTGTATATTATAAAGATTGTGGTTGTGATGAATATGATGTATGTGGGATTGAGACCTATGATGATTGGATCGTGATTAAGTTATGAGATGTGAGATTTTAAAAGTGTAAATAAGTTAAATGTCAATAACTTGGGACTTCCCGATATAGGGGAGACTTTTCTGAAATTTCAGTAGACAAAAATATGAATAATGTATATATACATATAAAAAAAAATTTACCACGCTTTTCATTGGATATGTGCTTGGTGTTTTACCTCGGATTTTGGAATGTTACAATTTGACCATGGAGGTGAAACCAATAAAGATTCTAGATTAAAATGAAAAGGAATTGAGAAATAAAGAGATTCTTATGTTAAAGATATTGTGAAAGAGTTCTTAGGTTGAATAAGAAACTTGGATAAAAGAATCAGAGATAAAAAAAAAAAAGTATCCAAAGCTATTCTTAAGTCCAGATAAGAAAATTTGAATTTCAAGGAAGAAATTCTTTAAAGGAGGGGAGAATATAAATTCTGAGCTAATGTTTTCTTTCAAAATATTAAATTCTTATAGAGATAAAATGGGTTAAATTAAAATTAAAGGAATTAAAATTTAATGGCTAGGGAAAAAAATGTTGAGACACTAAATAAAAAGGGAGAAAATATATTAGAAATTTTGGGAGCAAATTAAGATTTTATATAAATGAGGGGCTAAAGTGTAAACAAAAGCCATATAAAAATAATCTTTCTCTCTCTCTTCATGGTTGGCATAGTTGGAACAAAAACATGGAGAGGAAGAATTGGTTTTTTCTTCAAAAATCCTTAGAGAAAACACTAGAAAAATTAAGGAATTAAGGAGAAATTGAGAGAATCACCCATTACCACACCTTAAACACATAAACAAGAGAGAAAAATGATGGAATTCAAGGAGAATTTAAGACCCCTGTCACGGCAGCAAGGGTATTTAAGGGGAAGTTCTGAACTGGTTGGGATTCAAAGATTAGATTAATGTTCGATAAGAAGTTCTAAACGTAATATAGCAATTTCATACAAAACAAATAACAATAGAGATAGAAATCATGAATTTTATGTTAGGATTTATGGTAGAACTTTAGGGAAAATGTAAAGAGACTATAAATTCATCAAATTGGGTTAGATTATGTTGTATTTAGTGTTAAATTAAGAAGAAATAATGAAGAAAATCATGTGGCTCCCAAGACTCAATAGACAACCAATGAAGGATTAATTGCATGAAATAGAATTGTATTTAATTAAGTGAAATTATGATAAACTAGTATGTACTTGTGTGAGGAAAATGATTCTTAAATTAAATTATATTATAAAGTATGCATAAAATGCTATAATATTGAGAAATTTAGAATTAAGAAAAATTGATGCCTCTAGAGGTGAAGGACTATTGTGTGGTGTTGACTTCTCATTTAAAAAAGAGTTGATAAAAAACAAATTTAAGAATGAATTATGATAAGAAATTAAGTGGTAGTGCCAGTCAAAAAAGAAATATTTGAATAAAAATACAATAATTATTTGTGGTATATGAAACATAGTATTTTTTGTAAATTATGTTAATGCATATGTTTTTCCATGACGTGATTTTGAAGATTTTAAATAAAATGAAATGGGATTGGTGAATTTTAGAAGGTTGAAATTGGGGATATTGTAACATGTATATAAAATGCTTGTATGAATAATGTGAAAATGAATGGAACATTTTGTTGGTTTGTAATTTATGGACAAAAAACTAGAAAGCTTTATCACCTGTTTTTCGAAGGAGTTTGGGGTATGAAAAAAATAGAATTTGAAATTAGTTTCTTTATAGAAGTTATAGATATTGGTCTTAACCTTAACAAGAAAACTTATTGTGCGTAATTTGGAGTTATAAATATCCAAATATAGGCAAAAATCTAAGAGTCAAATGGTTGAAATCTGCGTTAGCAGTTTTGTCTAGTAACGATATCGAATAGATATAGGCACGTTAAGGTTGAATAAAATCTCATTTCTTTCACTTTAAATGTAGTATAACTGTTAGAGAAGATAAGTTATAAATGAAACTATATTTTTGTAATTATAATTGTTAAATAAATGAGAGACGACATTGTTGACTAAATAACCTAGATTGACTAGAATTGGTTATTCTATTTTCATAAAGAAAGTTATTTTATTGTGGAACTTATTCAAATAATAAATATAATAAGAAATTTGAATGTCTATATATGTGTGGGGGGGGGAATGAGCTCGCAAGGAGTAATAATATGTAATACTTGCTGATACATGAGAGACTATAGAAGCTACATAACAACAATGAGGTATCATTCAAGCTACGACGGTAGATAGGTGTCATACACCTTGTCATTATCTTTCTTAGCTTATTATAGAAATATGTTGGAAATATTCTTTTATATTGTATATAAGCTTGCGGTTTACAATGAAGAAATTAGTTTCCTGGTGATGGAAACTAATGCCCAGTAAAGAGTAGAGGAATTAGCTTCCCGGTGATGGGATTAATGCCCAGTAATGGGCATAAGGGGATTAATTTTCCCGGTATTAGGACTAACGCCTGAAACTGAACAATAGGACTAGATTCTTGGAAATGGGAATAATACCTAGTAATGAGAGGAAAAGTTCAAATTCTCGAAAATAGAAATAACGTCTAAATAAAGGTGAAGAAAGGAATTATCCAGTATTGGGTATTACTTGGAAAGATTGGGTTTTAGAAAATAAATGTCAGGAAAAAAATGATTTATTAAGATATTAACAAATAAGAAATCTTGATGTAGTGAACAAAGAATGTAGATTAATAGATGGATTACATTGACAAATTAATGATTAATAATTGATGATGATGAGATGTAATCTAAATGCAATATTATATTTGTTATATTTGCTTAAATAATTTGCATATTATATAATTAATGGATATTTATAAATTAACTACAGGTGCCTCACAGCCACGAGAAAAATGATAGATATGTAGGAAAACTTTTGATAATTTTGTTTAAGAACTTGTATTAAATGTCCCTTTGTATTGTGAAAAGTTTTATATTTTGATGCGAACCTTTTGATCACGCGGTCAAGCAACCTACACGTTAAGATACCAATTCCTGAAAAGCCAAGTAAATTAAAATCGATAGGAGTATGACACAAAGATAACTCTTATCTAAACATCAGCACTATTAGAAATGAACCCTTACTTAAAGTATATTGATCTGTGAACGAGAAGTGTAAGCATGAGTTCACAAAGTCAGTTGTTCTTCGATAAGTTATTTTCAGTCTTTTAGATAAGCCAAAGATGGGAGAATATCTCACAAACACATAAAACAAAGTTTGCGGCAAAAACAACTAGTTTATTATTCAGAAGTCCCAACCCTTCACGTCTGATAAGAAAGCTATACATACTGAAACTTAAGCTTATAACCCTAAAAGACCCAAGTTGTATACTTGTATAAACCCTCTTATAATTGGACTCAAACCCTTAATTAAACAAGCCCAAAATAAAAATAAAGGTTCAAAGTTGCAGCCATAATTAACAAAGAAAATAAAAGATATTAAATCTGATTTCCCTAGTTTATAAGGTGTTATAGTTGAATAAATCTTCCTTGCATACTTAGAAAGAGTTATCGACTTTAGGAATTCTAAATAGATTAGGAATATCAATTCTGACTTGGTAACCTTTGCTTCCTCCTCTAGCTTTTCCTTGTAGAACTTGGTTTCCTTGTTTTAATTAGATAAAAATAATAATTATTTCCCTCTTAATTGCTGAATTAATTAATTTCCTTCCTAAACTAAGAGAATCATTAAATAATTCTCCTAGATTTAGAAAACAAATCTGTCGCCCATTAGTTTTCATAGTGGACTAGGAAACTTCTTTTGAATGATAAGAATCTTCTCCCATTAAGGATTAGATTTGGTCGAATTACCTTGCACAAAATAGGAGAATAATTATTGACTTTAAATCCTTGTAACATTAGGAAAAATAAGCCCAAACAAGGCTGACTTCTAGGCCAAACACATCAGCCCTCATTAAGACTTGGATTAGGCTCTTCTTGGATTTGGATTAAATGAATTAGAGGTTGTTCTTCATGCTTTTTTGGCACCCCAAGCTCCTATATGTCTATCTTGACCAATATGTTTTGAACAAGCGCATTTAATGTCTTTTTAAGTTTCTTTACTCTGGCTCTTGTAATTGGTCTACTTGGTATCTCCAATGGATCTCTAACGTGATTAAAATTGGTGTTGGGTTGGTCCTCATCATCCCCTCTCCCTTCAAAAGGATTCAACCCAAATCATCATCTACATTAAACAGAGTAGGATAAAAAACATTAAAAGTAGCATTAACATCATATTCACCAAGAAAATTAATTTTATAAGTATTGTCATTTATCCTTTCAACAATTTGAAAAGGCCCATATCCTCAAGGTTGTAATTTGAATTTCCTCTGGGCCGGAAATCTCTTCTTACGCATATGCACTCAAACCCAATCACCTGGCTGGAATACAACCTGTTTGCGCCTCTTATTGGTTTTAGTTGCATATACACGATTTTTTTTTCAATCTGTTGTCACACACTCTCATGGAGTGTCTTCACTATTAGTGTTTTACGATTACCATTCAAACTAACCTTTTCACCAACAGGTAAAACAAGCAAATCCATATGAGTTAAAGGGTTAAATTCATAAAACAAGTAAAGCATCTCTATCAGAAACAATGCTTCTAAGGGCCCCATGAAGTTGTATTATCTCTCTAAAGTGCATCATCAGTTTTATGACACGGAGTAAAGTGTGTCATCTTTAAAGACCTATCCTTTTTTTAGTACCTAACCCTTTTTAACCTAGGCAAACCTAATACAAAATCCATTGAAATATCTACTCATGGTTCCTTAGGTACAAGAAAAGGGGTATACAAGCCATGTGATTGAGTCTTAGACTTTGTTTTCCTACAAGTTATGCATTTATCACATATACGTTGCATATTCGTTTTCATTTTAGGCTAATACAAATGCTCATGCAACACATCCAAAGTCTTAACAACAACAAAATGCCTCATCAATCTGCCTCTATGTGCTTCACGTACAAGCAATTCACACATAAAACTTAATGGAACATACAAACGATTCTCTTTAAACAAATATCCATCAAGTCTCTAGAACTTCTCAAAAACCAAAGTTTCATAAGCATTGTAAACATTAGCAAAATCACTATCATCCTAGTATAATTCTTTTATGTATTCAAATCCTAGAAATCTAGCATCTAAAGTAGATAAAATAACATACCTACATGAAATTGCATTAGCCATAATGTTTTCTTTTCCTTACTTATACTTGATCACATACGAAAAAGTTTCAATAAATTCAACCAATTTGGCATATTTTCTATTTAACTTACATTGCCCTTTCAAGTGCTTCAATGATTCATGATTTGAATGTATCATGAACTCCTTAGGCCACAGGTAATGCTGCCACGTCTCTAAAGTCCTCATCAAGGCATAGAGCTCCTTATCATAAGTAGGGTAATTCAAAACTGCCCCGTTATGTTTATCACTGAAATATGCAATGGACCTCATATCCTGCATTAATATAGCTCTTATACCTATGCTTGAAGCATCACATTCAACTTCAAAAGCTTTTGTAAAGTCTGGCAAAGCTAAAACAGGCGCATCACAAAGTTTATACTCAACAAATTAAAAGTTTTATCCTGTTATTCATTCCATTTAAATCCAACAGACTTTTTTATAATGTTAGTTAAAGGTGCTACAATAGTACTAAAATCCTTCGCAAACCTGCTATAAAAGCTAACAAGTCCATAAAAACTCTTTACCTTAGTCACGGACTTAGGTGTAGGCCAATCCTAGATGACCTTAACCTTCTCTTCATCTATTTCAATACTCTATGCAGTTACAACATATCCAAGAAACATAATTTTCTCCATGCAAAAGGTACACTTATTGAGATTAGCATACAATTTTCTCATCACGCAATACAATAAGCACACTACGCAAATGATCAAGATGTTCATTCAAGTTCTTGCTATAAATTAGGATGTCATTAAAGCACACAACCATAAACTTACCTATGAATGCACACAAAACATGATGCATCAACCTTATAAATGTACTAGGTGTATTTGTAAGCCCAAATGACATGACTAATCATTCATACAAACTATGTTTAGTCTTAAATGTTGTTTTACATTCATCACCTTGTTTCATCTTAATTTGACAGTACACACTTTTTAAGTCAATTTTAGAGAAAATACATGCTTCATACAATTCATCCAACATGTCATTATGCCTAGGGATAGGATGTCTATATTTTATCCATTATGATTTGCGAATGAGAAGTATAAAGAAGACGTCACAAAGTCAGTTATTTGTCGATAAGTCATTTTCAGTTCTTTAGATACCTAAAAGAAGGGAGAATATCTTACCAACATATGAAACAAAGTTTACGACAAAAACAACAAGTTTATTATTCAAAATCTCACCCCTTCATGTCTAATAAGAAAGCTATAAATACTAAAACTTAAGCTTCTAACCGTAATGAACCCAAGTTGTGTACTTGTATAAGGTTCCCTTACAATTAGACCCAAACCCTTAATTAAACAAGCCCAAAATAAAAATAAAAATAAAAATAAAGGTTCAGAGTTGCTACTGTAATTAATAAAGAAAATAAAAGATATTAAATATGATTTTCCTAGTTTATAAGGTGTTATAGCCAAATATGCTTCCTCGCATGCTTAGGAAGAGTTGCCAACTTTAGGAATTCAAAATAGACTAGGAAAATCAATTCTAACTTGGTAACCTTTGTTGCCCCCTCTAGCTATTCCTTATAGAGCTTGGTTTCCTTGTTTTACTTGGATAAAAATAATGATTCTTTCCTCCTTGGTTGCTAAATTAACTACTCTCTTTCCTAGGCTAAGAGAATTATTAAATAATCCTTCCTAGCTTAGAAAACAAATCTATTACCCATTAGTTTCCTTGATGAACTAGGAAACTTCTTTTGAATGATAAGAATCATCTCCTATTAAGGATTAGATTTGGTCGAATTATCTTGCACAAAATAGGAGAATAATTTTTTACTTTTAATCTTTGTAACATTAGGAAAAATAAGTCCAAACAAGGCTGACTTTTGAGCCAAACACATCAACCCCCATTAAGACTTGGATTGGGCTCTTCTTGGATTTGGATTAGATGAATTAGAGGTTGTCTTTCATGCTCCTTTGACGACCCAAACTCCTCTAGGTTCATCTTGACTCATATGTTTTAAACAAACCCATTTAATGCCTTTTTAAGTTTCTTTACTCTAGCTCTTGTAATTGGTCCACTTGGCACCGCCAATGGATCTCTGGCATGATTAAAATTGGTGTTGGGTCGGTTCTCATAATATTTAAATACTAATTGTCTTAAAGATTATATAATTTTAAAACGCGACTTAAATATGTACACACTTAATATCATATTAATTCTATTTACCACATATATATATATATATAATCAATCGTAATGAAATGTGACTTATATGATTTGTTCAGTTGTGATGAGTCCAAGATGATTGGACAAGGCATAGAATATAAGTTGGCTATTTTGAAGTGTAATAAGTTTTAGTCGATAACTTGAGATCTTCCAGTATAGGAGAAACTCTGTCAAAATTTTGATAGATAAAAAAAAATCAATCTCAAAATTGTAATAATTATGTGAAATTAAGTATGATTGCATGTATTTTTACAGGACATTACAACAAAGGTCAAAATAAATATAACAGATGAGCATTATTTATCATCTTCAACCTTTGTACTTGAAAAGCTGCCCAAATGGCTACTTTTCAGAGACATTTAATGCTTAATCTCTCTACCAAACAGAACAAACAAGTCATGACTCTCATGGCCTAATATTGTATTACACCCTAACTTGATTCCTATTGGGTGCTCATCTTTTTAGCCACCGCGATGTCATCCTAAAGGCAATGACCCGATCAGCATGTACAACCTAGTTTTAGCAGCTTGTGATGGTGACTTTTGGCCAAAAGTTGGGATCCTTCCCAGTGGAATTAAGAAACATGATTCATGTCATATAAACACCTCATACCCCTCTTTAAATCCCTATAAATAGTGGTGAAATCCATTATATAATAATAAAAAAAGGGACCGAAGCATAAACCTACCTCTGTACTAGTTTTTTTTTTTTAAAAAAAGAACATAACCACCACTCTTTCTCCCATGTTTTCAAAGACACTAGACAAAAAAAGAACATGATTCATGTCATATAAACACCTCATACCCCTCTTTAAATCCCTATAAATAGTGGTGAAATCCATTATATAATAATAAAAAAAGGGACCGAAGCATAAACCTACCTCTGTACTAGTTTTTTTT
>Ga0325404_1002718_pt1 | contig 18886 bp, 10 predicted proteins | sample PopdelMetagenome_18_FD_205664 | JGI IMG/M metagenome (GOLD analysis project Ga0325404, IMG submission 205664) | Populus deltoides microbial communities from Bellville, Georgia, United States - Xylem-Control-R1 | ecosystem: Host-associated > Plants > Phyllosphere > Stem > Wood/Secondary xylem... | reverse complement strand
TGTTTGAGTTGATTTTCTTATTCTTTTTTCCAAGCATTTTTTAGTATATATTATACAGTGTTAATTTATGCTAATTTAATTATTTTATAATTTTATAAAATGAATTTTTTTAAAATGTTTTTAAATAATTACCGACGGAATTACCGACGGAAATTCCATCGGTAATTCCGTCGGTAATAAAAAATATTATTACCGAGGGATATACCGATGAAATGAAGCGGATAAATTTATTTTTTTATTATCAACGGATTTACAGACGGAAAAAAAATTACCGACGAAAGATTTACTGACGGAGCATTTTCATCGGTGATTCCGTCGGTAAATTAATTACCGACGGAATATATGTCTTACACTGATAGAAAAATTTCATCGGTAAAACTGTTAAATCTTGTAGTGGATCATCGTAAGTGCCATTAATTTTTGGATTTGATTCTTAGTCAATCCGTGTTGCCCATGTCTTGTAGATTTAAGTTGAAATAGTGAAAACATTATCAAACATGCATGCTCTTCGAGGCTCTTGTTCAGTTCAACATGAGATCAAAGTTTATATTTTCAGCAAGGAACCATGATCTCTCCTACAGTTATGTGCATGCGAGATAAAAAAAAATTGAGACACGAATTTCATTGAAGGTCAAGATTTTGGATTCGAAAGTAAGCAAGAAAATACCAGATTATAATTATAAAATGTTTGAGAGTATAGTAGTGATTATTTTTTAAAATATTTTTTTATTTGAAAATACATCAAAATAATATATTTTTTTATTTTTAAAAAATTATTTTTCACATCACCACATCAAAACAATTCAATAATATAAAAAAATTAATTTTTATATTTTCACCGCATTTAAATTTTTGATTAAAATTTTAATTTTTTAAGAAATACAATTTCAATTATGCTATTAAATTTTAGCATACATGTCTGCTTTCTTGCTTGTCTAGATCTCAATATAATTTTTTACATTTCTGCCATATTCAAATTTTTGATTAAAAAAATAATTAAATAAAAAAATTAATTTTTTTAAAAACATGATTTCAACTGTATTAAAATTTTCAAACAGCCCTTAAATTTTAATTTGTAAATAATGTAAGTATACTTTTTTTTCTTAAACTTTTTTCCAGAGATAATCGTAGCTGCAATGTAATATTTTTAATTTTTATAGATTCTGTATATATTGAATTGGGAATTCGATTGCTTCTTTTTTTTTTTTTTTTACAATAACAGTAGATTGGTTAGGTTGGACTCAACTTGGAGGCTAGGACAAGCTGATTATTAGTCTATATTGACGTGCAAGATCAGTCGGGGGCGCGCGCGCGCGGGGGCTGAATAGTGACAATCTTGACTCAAACTACTTCTAGGAAAGTTTGCCCATTGCATGCTCTTGGAAGCAACCGGATTATCTAAACTCTATTTATGAAACAAAGGCCCTACAAGACGTGGAATGAGTCCATGAAAAACCCATGGACATAAAGCTTTCAAATTGCACATCATAGTGATGGCTATCCAATTGAAAGATCATTTGGATTGAGGACTTGATTAAGAATTAGGCAATAGTTGGAGGACTTGACAAGTAATTGCAGAAGTAGACCTGGACAACCCTACAATCTTGTCTTTTAGGGGAGTACTTGCCTTTTGGTTTTGGATGATGAGGTCCTTGAGTTGCCACGTTTGTGGTTTCTGGTAATTCTTGCAAGAATTTGAAATCTCTTGCTGATTTGTCTTGCTCGTATAAAAAGGCTTAAGCCGATAGCTGCTTGGGCTTTGGTGCGTATACATGCTAGAATAGTTTGTTTTTGTTTAGGTTCAATTGAAGGCCCGAAAAGCCTCGAACAAGAAAAAAACTGATGCGGGGCTGTAATCATTAAAGAAAATTATTGAATATACACAGCCATGAGATAATTAATAAAATCCTAAATAAATATATTATCCTTGCATTGTAATATAATTGCAGAATTGGATCGGCGACTTGTCAATTGTCACCATGATAATGGGTATGTATATAGAGCTTTCATGCAGGAGAATATGAACTGTCATATAATCATTTGTTATAACTAGACTATGTAAAACATATATTTACCATATATACACGATCTATGAACTTCCAAGGAAAAATATGATGCTCCTAATAAATATTTTTCCTGGCTTGTCTTAGAGCATCAGGACAGTAGCACATAACCCAAGCTTTTTCTTATTTAAAGATATCATGAAGGGGAAATTAATGGGATGATCAATGTGATAACAAGGTAAAGAATCATGTACTCATAATCGGATACTATGATATATTTTCTCTGTTAGTAAATGTCTCTGAGACTGAAAATAATCTATAGCTAGGCATCTTGTACAGCTACAATATTGTTGTGTATTATTACTGGATAGATATGGTGGTCGACTTTGTGGCATGCCGATATCCAAAATTTACACAATGGAGGGAGGACATCTCAACTCACCATCCTTTGAAGTCAAAGCTTGGTTCCAAACATGAGACATAAATCTTGAAGTGGAAGATGATTGAAAATTCAATCTCTGCCAAATAATAAATATTAAGGTGCATCATTCAGAAAAAAATTGAGCAAAACATGTTGCTCGGATAGTGACAGGAGTCAGAACAGACTGTAGAGAGTAGATCCAAACACTGCTTTCAGACATCTGTTATACAAGAGCTTGCAGGGACAAATTAATGGAGTTAACAAATATCTTCTGCATATTTCAAGTGGGGATTTGCCTAATTATAAGATGAGAGATGATTTCAATTTAACCTAGACAGAGAGGTAGACTTAATATGATGCTCATATATATTGATACTAGCTATCATGCACAAGAAAAGTGTGCATTATTAAAATTACATACAATGTCACACTAAAATATTACAAAGACATGTAGTGTACTAAAACAAAAGAAAAAAAATTCATCCAAAATTAAGAAATTCTATAAACGCATGCTCTTGGAGGCTCTCGTCCAGGTGAGCTCAAAGTTGACTTTTTCAGCAAGGAACTGTGACCTCACCTACATTTGTGTGCATGCCAAGATTTCGCAGTTCCAACAAAGAAATCTCGAGACCTCCCAATAATCTCTTGGGAGATAGAAATTCTTGAGACACGAATTTCATTGAAGGTCGATATTTTGGATTTGAATGTAAGCAAGAAAATGCCAGACTTGCAATAATACATATATTCTGTATGACAATTTCATTTGTTGGAGGTGGCAAACGAGGATCTAAAACTTCTTTCAGTGTAATAGCCCGAGCAGATGATGATAGGATATCTCCCGGATGCTTTCCCATCAAAGTTTCAAGCGCCACAACTCCGAAGCTGTAAACATCGCATTTCTCTTTTACCACCATAGTATAAGCCAACTCTGTCCATACACAAAACGAAATTGTATATATATATAAACAGAGAGTTTGCTTTAGTTTTGCAGTGTGCATGAGTGGTAAATATGTATGTTAAGAAGAAATATTTTTACCTGGGGCAATGTATCCATAGGTACCAGCAAGTACAGTATGGTTGGACGAATCAGGATCGAGAAGTCTAGCCACGCCAAAATCAGCAACAAAAGACTTGGATTCTGAATTCAACAGAACATTGCTGCTTGATATGTCTCGATGAACAATTGGTGGGTTGCAATCATGATGCAAGTAAGATAATGCGTGAGCAATGTCTTTGATGATGTGTGCTCTTTTCATCCACTTCAATTCCACAGCTCCAACATCATTTCTCAAGGCACAAAACAAGCTTCCCTTTTCCATGTACTCGTAAACAAGAAACATGCAGCGCTGGTGCAAACAGAATCCATAAAGCTTTACAATGCTCCTGTGACGTATTTGTGTGAGCAGTTCCACCTCATTTTTGAAACTCTTGTCAAAAGCCGGCTCCTCTGCCTCGCGATGATGAAGTTTCTTCAAGGCAACTAATTTCCCACTTGGAAGTTGTGCTCGGTAGACGCTCCCATAACCACCGGATCCGATACAATATCTGAGGTCGAAGTTCTCGGTCGCTGCAATGATGTCTTCGTATCCAATCCTCCCATCATAATTCCATATGGAAAACAAGTCTCCATTCTTTAATGATGTTGGCTCAGGTTGGGTAGCCTTGCATCGAGACAGATAACAACATCCGAGACACAAGAGACAAAGTGAAATGGTGGTGATAGGAAGAAATATTTTGATGGAATGAATTATTCTGTTGTCTTTTGAAGGTGGGGAGTAAATAGATGAACAACGTGAGAAATCAGGGTGTAAATCTTTGTTGCCCTCAAATACAGTAGCTTGAAAAATTTCAGGACTGTTGGTTCTTTGCCCATGAAGAGAATCACAGGTGAAAGACACATCAAAGGGTTGTGGCAATTGCAAGGGAACAAAGCCTGAGAGGTTATTATAACGAAAATTCACATAAGATAAAGAGGGCAAATTATGTAGTTGGGAGGGTATTTGTCCACTTAAATTATTGTAGCTCAAATCTAGATAGGTCAAATATTTACAATTCTGCAAAGATGAAGCTATGGATCCATTGATTTGGTTACGAGAAAGGTCTAGTTTCTTCAAATTGGTTAAACTGCCGAGTATAGGTGGAACTGAACCATTGATATTGTTTGAACTCAGATATAATTCTTCCAAATTTGTCAAGTTTCGTATTTCTAAAGGGATGGATCCCATGATTTGGTTGTTAGATAGGTCTAGAAATGCCAAGTTTCTTAAATCTCCTAATGAAATAGGAATCGAACCACTGATTTTGTTGCCTTTGAGAAACAAACGACATAGATTTGTCAAATTTCCTATTTCTAAAGAGATGGATCCATTGATTTGGTTGTCAAAAAGATGCAAAAGAATCAAATTGGATAAAAGACTAAATGTAGAAGGAATTGAACCAGCTAGGATATTAGAGGAAAGATCTAAATGTTCTAGATTCGTCAAATTTCCTATTTGCGAAGGGATGGATCCATTGATTCCGTTATATGAAAGATCTAGATTAGTCAAATCGGATAAAAAACCTATCGTTGAAGGAATTGAACCAACTAGGATATTAGATATAATCTGTAAATCTGTTAGATTCGTCAAATTTCCTATTTCTAAAGGGATAAATCCATTGATGGCGTTGCGAGAAAGGATCAAAGACCTCAACTTGGCTAACTTACCCAATGTTCGAGGTATTGGACCATTAAGTGTATTATAACTCACGTCCAAACTCTCTAGATTTCTCATGTTCCCTATTTCTCTAGGGAGGGCACCTTCGAGACTATTATGATCCATAAATAAATGCCTTAGATTGTCCAAATGACAAAGTGCCGAAGGGATTGGGCCGCTGAAGCTGTTATCAGACAAGGTCAAAGTAACAAGATTTTTAAGATTGCTTAGTTCTGGAGGGATGGAATTGATGAAATTATTGGAAGAAAAATCAAGCTCAACTAATCGGCTGAGATTTCCAAGTGAAGACGGTAACTCACCTGCTAGATTATTTGAGGACAGGTTGAGGTATCTGAGTTGTGGAAGGATAGAAATTTGAGGCGGGATGCTCCCACTGAGCTCATGGTTGGCCAGGTGGAGACGGACAAGGTTTGAGAAGCAAGAAAAGTTCATCTTTCCAAACTTATTTCCCACCTTGAGGAACTCTGGAGGTGGGGAAATCTTAGTGATGCTTCCAGCCCGATCACAGACTATGCCAGTCCACTTGCAGCGATGTGAGGTGAGGTTGCTGTAGTGACTCCACCATCCACTCTCAAGCAAAGCCTTCCCTTCTGATGCTAGCAAGGCTGAGTCATCAAGTGCAGCCACAAGACCAGTACTTGATACAAAAATACAGGACAAGAAAATTGAGGTGCTTAAAATTGCAAGAAGTTTTGGCTCATAATCAATGGATGCCATGTTTGCGTGTAATGCTTTCCTTCAATGATAATGGAAAATTTATGATTGAAGTGCATGGTTTTGTCATGAAATCGTTCCAAGTCAAGTTCGTCTGGTCTTTCACGTGTACTATTCTTACTGTCTTTTTGAAACCGAAGATGATGCATGGGTCCATGCGTTCACTGCAGGACTTTTAATTCTATCAATTCCAATAACTAAGGCAAAGGAGAAAAAGGTTCACCAATCACCAATAGCATCATTTGGAAATTAAGAAGGCCAGTCAGTTACTCTATTCTCCCTGATTTTCGTGGAAAGAGATCGAGCAGAAAATAATCCAAATACATGTATTCTGATCCTCTTGCCATTAATCTGTGGATTTCATTCTTTGTCGATCCGTATTGCCCACGTCTTTTAGGCACTTCCATAATAGAGTAGACTAGATATTGTTATAACTATGTTGCAGGGAAGATTAATTTTTTAAGGTTAAAAACTATCTAGGTGTTATTACCGTGTATTTTAGTAGAAAAAAATTAAAACATGTAGAGGTTAAGTTGATGCGATTCGGTTACGGTCAAAAAACAACTTGAAAAACTGTTAAAAATATAGTTTGATTAAAAAAATTCAAGATGGCATGTAGTTGAAAAAATATCGAGATGAAAATATATTGGATCGACTCGGGTTAACCTATTAAATTAACGATCCAAATCATAAGGCTAGAATAACCACATAGAAAGTAAATCAAAATTAAATATAAAACTCAATTCTCAATTAAACCAATGTTAAAAGATGAAATTTAAAAAAAAATCAAGTAAAAAAAAGCAAAAAACAAACAACTCAGGTTAACCTGTCAAAGCTACACCTTAGTCATATGATTGAGATAACTCAATATAAAATAAATCAAAATAAGTTATAAAGTTTAATTCTCAATCAATCCAATGTTAAAGGATGAAATTGAAAAAAAAATCAATTAAAAAAAACTGAATCAACTCAAGTTAACCAAGCAAACTCGTGACCTATATAATAACACCGAATAACCTCATAGAAAACAAAAACAAATATGAACCTTAATCCCAAATCAACCAAATATTGAATGATAAAATTGAGAACAAATAATTAAACTAAAAAAAAGACAAATAAACCTGAGTTAACCTATACGACTCGAGATAAGAAATCTCAATGTTTAGGTATGAAATTAAAAAAAAAAAGACATGAGTCAACCCAGGTTAACTAGTCAAATTGTGACCCTAGTAATGAGGTTAGGATAACTTTATAGAAAGCAAGACCAAAAAAAATTTGAAGCCTGATTCCAAATTAACCAAATGTTGAAGAATAAAATTAAAACAAAAATAAAAAATAACAAAAAAAATTGACCTGAGTTAAACTGTCAAACTCATGACCGTCAAGAACTCAGGATAACCTTATAGAAAGTAAATAAAAAATAACCTAAGTCATAGAAAGTAAGTCAAAATAAATTATGAAGATCAATTTTCAATAAACCTATTGTTGAATGTTGAAATTGAAGGAAAAAAAATCAACCTAAAAAAAATACAATAAAACTACCTCAGTCTACACGGGTTAACCTGCAAAACATGTGATCCAAGTCATAAAACGGGGATAACCTCATAGAAAACAAACTAAAATAAATCATGAAGTCTAATTCATAATCAACTCAATGCAAAAGATGAAACTGAAAAAATACCAATTAAAAAAGATTTAAAAAAAACTCGAGTCAACTGAGTTAACCCGCTAAACTCGCGACTCGAGTCATGAAATCAAGATAACCTCATAAAAAAACAAACCAAAATAAATCATGAAGTATACTTGTCAATCAACCCAATGTTAAAGGATGAGATTGAAAAAAAAATGTCAAAAAAAAAAACTCAACTCAATCAAGTTAACCTGTCAAACTCGTGACATAGATTATGAGACTAGGCTGATCACATATAAAGCATACCATAATAAATTATGAAACTCAATTTTCAATAAACTAAATGTTGAAGTATGAAATTCGAGAGAAACATAGATTTAGAAAGGAAAAAAAAACACTATTAAAATAAATAATGTTTTATGAGGTGATAAATAGTAAAATCATCACCTCTTTTAGTTTATACTGCTAGTTATTTGACATGCGCTTCTCTACGGATCAGATAATTTTTTTGGAAGAAAAAACATATGCAAGCTTTTCAAATGTGTTTTTGTACAAAAAGAAATCTAGTTGTAGATCTAAAGGCACATACATGCATTTAATTAAATTAATCGTTAATCATCTCTGTTGATAAATGCAAAAAAAAAAAATGTCAACGTGTCGATTCGATTTGCCTAGCTGCAAGTTAATTATTGTTTTTTTCTAAGTAAATGAATTAATATGTAGATGTTATTAACGTGTTTTTTTATGGCGAGTAAAAAAATAATTGTGAAATAAAAAGTCGAAGCTTACATATACTAAAATATAATAAAGATCACATGAGTTAATAAAGAAATGTAAGATCTCAAGTACATTTTTAATGTAGTATTAAAATGGAACAATGTTGCAATTGTTACATTGAAACATCATTTTCTTATTCTTTGTATAATAATTTTTCAAGAAAACAAATTACGAAAGAATAAAGATAAGAAAAAAAAATAAACTAAAATTAAAATTAATAATATTACAATGTTTGTGTATTTCGGTAATTTTAGAGCCAGTTTGTTGTTTATTTTTGCATTTTAAAAGCATTTAAAAAAAATTATTTTTTATTTAAAATTAATTTTTTTATGATTTTAGATCATTTTAATTTGATGATGTTAAAAATAAATTTTAAAAAATAAAAAATATATTATTTTAATATATTTTCAAACAAAAATTATTTTAAAAATAATTAATATTACAACCAGTCCAATACTATTCTATTTGAAATCCACGCTGGTATAAAAAGGCTTAATAAGCCAATAGCTGCTTGGGCTTCGTTTCGTATACATGTTTGTATAGTTTGTTTTTGTTTAGGTTCAATTGAAGGCCCGACAAGCCTCGAACAAGAAAGAAACTGATGCGGGGCTGTAATCATTAAAGAAAATTATTGAAAATACACAGCCATGGGATAATTAATAAAATCCTAAATAAATATATTATCCTTGCATTCTAATATAATTGCAGAATTGCATCGGCGACTTGTCAATTGTCACCAAGGTAATGGGTATATATATATGCAGGAGAATATGAACTGTCATATAATCATTTGTTATAATTAGACTATATATGTAAAACATTTAGCATATACGATCTATTGACTATATGAACATATCGAAGTTCAAGAAAAAAAATCTGATGCTCCAAATAATTTTTTTAAACGAAAATAAGCTCTCTCTTGTTTTCTGCCGTTAGATATTATTTGAATTTTACCAGGATATTCTAAATGTCTTGTTTTATAATTAATGGGTTGCTACTGTAACAAGTTAAAGTCAAGAAGGCTTTCATATTGTAGTCTTTATAATATGTTGGCTACTGTACCTATAACACAGGTTTAGCCCTTATATTTATAATAGGAGATGATTGTATACAAACGGGTAAGAGATAAACTATAAAGGTTGGGATACACTTGAAGTAATCTTAGCCAGATCCTTATTGCCTTCTGCAATAGTGGATGAGCTGAGTTTAACTGTATTGTTGGTGGGTTTGACTAGGTCTCTAATACGCCCCTTCAAGCGCAATGGTATGGGATGAGCTTGGAACGCAGAACACCAAACCGTGAGGAAGAGAGTGGCTTGGTGAAAATGTCTGCGAATTGATCTTTGCTGGAGATGAACTTGATGGAGAGAAGTTTCTTGGCTACCATATCACGTACAAAGTGGAAGTCAATTTCCACATGTTTAGTTCGCACATGAAATACTAGGTTTTCAGATAGGTAGGTGGCGCCGATGTTGTCACACCATAGAACTGGAGGTTGAGACATGTGAATGCCAATTTCAGAGCATAATGACATGAGCCAAGATAATTCTACAGCAGTGTTTGCTAGTGATTTGTATTTGGCTTCAGTGCTTGAGCGGGCAACCGTTTGCTGTTTATGACAGCTCCATGATATTAAGTTGCGGCCAAGGAAAATGCAAAAACCCCTAGTGGATCGTCGATCATCACGACTTCCTGCCCAGTCGGCATCAGAGAATGCCTGAATATTAGTGGATGTGGAAGCATCAAACTGAAGCCCATGTTAGATGGTTTGCTTGAGATATCAAAGTAGACGTTTTACATACTGCTAATGAAGTTCTGTGGGTTTGTGCATAAACTGTGAGAGTTTATTTACACAAAAGGAGATATATGGGCGTGTGATGCATACATATTGAAGGGCGCCAACAACACTTCTGTACAGAGTTGGATCCAAAAAGAGATTACCTTCAAAACTAGAGAGATGAGTAGAGGAAGCCATTGGAGAGCTGATCGGCTTTGTATCTGCCATTTTTGTGCGTTTGAGAATGTCCATAATATATCGCTGCTGTGAGAGTATAATTCCCTGGTTGCATGGCATAACTTCGATACCAAGGAAATAATTTAGTGGCCCTAAGTCTTTGACTGCGAAGTCATTATGTAATTCTCGAAGCAGTGACTGAATAACAACATGACTAGAGCATATGATTATGATGTCATCCACATAAATTAAAACCAACATGAGATAATCAGTGGAGCGAGAAATAAATAAGGAAATGTCTAACCGTGAGCTGATGAAACTAAGTTGAATCAACTTGGAGCTCAACCGTGAAAACCAAGCTCGTGGGGCTTGTTTTAAGCCATACAAAGCTTTGTGTAGCTTGCAAACATGAGATTGGTGTTGGGGATGAATAAAGCCAGGTGGTTGTGTCATGTAGACAACCTTAGTTAATGTTCCATGTAGGAATGCATTTTGTATATCAATATGATGTATAGGCCAGCCACTGCAAAGAGCAAGGGAGAGAACCAGACGTACCGTAGTGGGTTTTACCACAGGACTGTAAGTTTCACCATAGTCTAGCCCAGGTTGTTGGTGAAATCCTTTAGCTACAAGTTGTGCTTTGTAGCGATCAATGGAGCCATCTGCCTTTCGCTTTAACCGGAATACCCATTTACAGCCAACGACATTTGATGCTTCTGAAGAGGAGACTAAGGACTACATTTGATTTTGCAGTAGTGCATCAAATTCAACATTCATTGCTTTTCTCCAATATAGGTTTTTCATGGCAGTGGAGTAACAAGTGGGTTCCATAGATGACTGAGTAGACTCAGCAAAAAGGGCTCGGGGGAAGGGATAACAGACAGTGCCATCAGTATGAATTTTTGTTTAGTGATGAGGTTCTTTGCACGTGTGGTCATGGGGTGAGTTGATGAGAAGAGGGGCGTCTGTGAGATGGTGTCTAGGATAGGTGGATGGGAAGGATCAGGTAAGGGAGGGGGTATAAGGAATCTGAAGTGGATAATGATTGATTGTGGGATAGTGTTGTGCCAAGAGTGTGTTGGATGATATTTTCTGTTGATAATGGAGTGTCCAAAGAAGATGTTGTCGTGGGCTGATAGTCATGAGGAATGAGTAATGGACTTGGATTGTTGAATACATACACAAATATGTTAGGGGACAAAGAGGATGGAGAAAAGCAGACGTGCATGAAAAAGAGTTTTCATTAAATACTACATCCTGTGAAATATAAACTCTATTGGATGGTAAGTGAAGACACTTGTTCCCTTTGTGAAGAGGACTATACCCTAAAAAGAGACACAGTAGAGACTGTGGTTGGAGTTTATTTTTATTGTAGGAACGTAAGTTTGGCCAATATGCACAACCAAAAGTGCGTAAGAAACAATAATCGTGTTCACGATGAAAAAGAGTGTGAAGGGTGATTTATTTTGGAGCACAGGGATGGGCATGCGATTAATAAGGTAGCATGCCGTAGAGAATGCATCATCCTAAAATTGGAGAGGAACTTTTGTATGAGAAAGTAAAGCTAGGCCAGTTTCGACAATGTGTCGATGTTTGCACTCAATTTTGCCATTTTGTTGATGTGTATGTGGGTAAGAGACACGGTGAGAGATACCTAAAGATTGAAGGAGTGTATGAAAGGGACGATATTCACCACCCCAATCAGATTGGACAGTACGAATTTTTTCTTTGAAAAAGCATTCAACATAAATTTTAAATTTATGAAAAATTCTAGTGACATCACCTTTATAAGAAATGGGATAAAACCAAATGTATCGACTAAAATTATCTATAAAAAAAACATAATATTTAAAGCCAGATTGAGAGCAAATAGGAGCAGGGCCCCAAACATCCGTATAAATGAGCTCTAAAGGACAAATGGAGCGAGAGAGAGACTTAGAGAATGGTAATTGTTTGGACTTGGACCTGAGGCACGCGGAGCATGGATCAGTGACTTTAGAATTGGAAACTGGAAGTTGAAAGGAGGAGAGAATTTGTCTGACTAGCTTAAGGGAAGGGTGGCCAAACCGTGAATGCCATTGAGGAATAGAGACACGTTCACCAATTAAAGCGAAAGGGGATGCTTTATTATTGAAGAATGGAAATTGATAGAGACCATGACTATTCGGGCCGTGAAGCAGCAACTTCTTCGAACGTCGATCCTTCAAAAGAAAATAATTCGGGTGAAATTCAAAGAAAGTATTCGTATCAGATATGAATTTATGAACAGATAATAAATTCTTGGAAATTGTAGGAACATGGAGAACGGAGATCAAATTGAAGAGTTGGAGAAAAGAGACGGGTGTGTCCAACATGATGAATGGACAACCCTTTACCATTGCCAATTCGTATCTGATCAGAGCCATGGAATTCCTCAGCTTTAAGGTTGAGGTTTTTCATGTCAGAGGTGACATGATGAGTGGCACCAGAGTCTGGATACCAATTGAGGTCAGGACCATGAGAAGAGGCCGAAAGGTAGGCCTGTGAAAGCTGAGGGGAGTCCCTGGAGTAGGACTCGTTGTAGCGGTTGTAACAATCAAGAGCGATGTGGCCCACATGGTTACAGACTTGGCAAACAGGGCGAGAAAAAGAGCCACGACCAGGAAAGGAGTGAGTGTTGCGCCCCTTGCCACGTGACTGTTGGTTGGAATATAAACGTGAAGGCCCTCGTCCAAAAGGTGGGGCACCAAGGATAGAATTGTGGCTGCTACGATGGGGGCGGAAAGAATTTCCTCCACGGGCAGCATAGCAAGCCCCAGTGACAAAGAGGTCAATGGCTGAGTGATGGTGCTCAAGTCTGAGTTCATGGGAGAGGAGATGGCCTTAGATCTCTTCCACAGATAGGGGTTCAACACGAGTTGTAACTGACGTTACAAAAGGATCATAATCGGGTCCTAGCCTAGCAAGTAGGAAAGCCACCATTTCAAATTCATTGAGGGGTTGACCCACGGTGGCCAGGGAGTCAGTGAGGGATTGGAATGGTTGAAAATAGTCAGCGACAGAGGAGCTTTCTTTTTTTAAGGTGGCCTGTTGATAGTGAACCTGCATGGTGCGTGCCCGAGATTGGGACGTGAACAGTGTCTCCAATCTTGTCCAGGCAGATCTGGAGGTGGTTTAACATGTAACATGGGTGAGCATCTTTTCGGTGAGAGTTGAATTGATTGCACCAAGAATGATTTGATCTTGCATGGTCCAATGTAAGAAAGCAGGATTTGGAGAAGTGGTGGTAACACCATCAATAGTGGAAGAAACAGTGGACGGTGGTGGGGGAGTACTACCATCTACGTACCCGAAGAGATTTCCGCCTCTAAGATGAGGGACGATTTGAGGGAGCCATAAAGGATAGTTGTCCCGAGTGAGTTTAACAGGATTGAAGTTGGTGAAGATGATCAGAAGAGATGTTTGAGTGGAGGAGAGGGTTGTTACAGCAGACATGGTGAGGGAGGAAGAATTTTTTTTTTTTTTGACGTAAGTCAGGTGTGCTCTGATACCATTACCATGTAGTTTTTATAATATGTTGGCTACTGTACCTATAACACAGGTTTAGCCCTTATATTTAATGTAGGAGATGATTGTATACAAACGGGTAAGAGATAAACTATAAAGGTTGAGATACACTTGAGCTAATCTTAGCTTGATCCTTATTGCCTTCTGCAGTAGTGGATCAGCTGAATTTAACTGTATTGTTAGTGGGTTTGGCTAGGTCTCTAATACATATTAGGCCTAGACAACATTATTTTCTTAATTTTTCTTGTTTTCTCTACATGTACATATTTGGATTTATTTTTTCTTTATTTTTTCTGGTTAGAATTTTTATTTTCATTAAAAATAAGTTGAATACTTATTTAAACAAGTTGTAATTTATTTTTATAACTAGTAGTATATAAACAATTAAGTTGTATTAGGCCTAGAAAACATTTATTTTTCTTGTAATTTATTTGATTATTATTGAGAATTATTTTCTCTTCATGTGATAAATTAGCTCTGGAGTATCTGATCAAACCTTTTTTAAAAAAAAAAAAACAATTGTTTTCTTTTCAATCTTGTTCAGCTCCGTCAAGGTTTTTCTTAACTAGCCATTTACCTTTGCTTTGCTTTTGGTTATGTTATATCATTATTTAAAAATAAAAAATATTAAGCACGTTTTTATTTATTAAAACATAAATTTAACTCAATTCTAGTTATCATGTCCATGAACACCTTGTAATGTTTGATTACTATCGCCCCATTCTCCATTCCTGCAATAGCTTAGACTTACTAGTAGTAATCTCGTTGTTCTTAATTTCAGTGATGGTGTTTTATGTTTCGGTGATTAGTCCCTTTTAATCCTACTGTGATCTTTAATCAGGTTACTTGTGAGCATGTTAATTTACCGAGGAAAGGTTTTGAAAATGAGGTTGTTTCACGGCTCGGAGGGGTGGTGCAGTGGTGAAGCATATGATAATAAGAGCCTGATGTTGTGTGCTCCGGCAAGCAAGTTTTGGGGTTGGGCTTTGCCCTCAGAAAGAGATGACAGATATTGGTCCTGAGGATTACCCTTCTTTTCCCGGCTGGCTTAATAGCATCAGGACAGTTGCGCACTCCAAGCTTAAAGATATCATGAAGGGGAATAAGGATGATCAATGTGGTAACATGGTAAAGAATTTCAACTTAAAAACCTGGTTTCATTCTTTTATTTATAAACCAGAGGCTGATACGAAGAAATCATTTTTTCTGTTAGTAAATGTCTCTGAGACAACAAAAACTCTCTCTTTTAACTTCTTTCGGTTCCAAACATGAGACATAAATCTTGAAGTGGTATTCCTTTGGAAGATGATTGAAAATCCCATCTGTGCCAAATGATCAATACCAAAGCACATCAGTCAGAAAAAAAATCAATCCAAACACTGCTTCAGGCATCCAATATACAAGAGCTTGCAGGCACAAATGGAGTTAACAAATATCTTCTGCATATTTCAAGAGGGGATTTGCCTAATTATAAGATGAGTGATGATTTCAATTTAACCCAGACAGGGATGCTCTAATTGATTCTACAGTACACGAGAAAAGTGTGCTTTGTTAAAATTACATACAATGTCACCCTAAAATATTATAAAGACATTTAATGTACTAAAAGAAAAAAGTTCTTCCAAAATTAAGAAATATTATAAACTTCAATGTGAGCTCAAAGTTCACATTTTCAACTAGGAACTGTGATATCACCTCCATTTGCGTGCATGCCAAGAGTTCGCAGCTCCAGCAAAGAAATCTCAAGACCTGCCAATGATCTCTTGGGAGATAGAAATTCTTGAGACACGAATTTCATTGAAGGTCGAGATTTTGGATTCGAATGTAAGCAAGAGAATGCAAGAGTTGCAATAATACATATATTCTGTATGACAATTTCATTTGTCGGAGGTGACAAACGAGGATCTAACACTTCTTTCAGTGTAATAGCCTGAGCAGATGATGATAGGATATCTCCTGGATGCCTTCCCATCAACGTTTCTAGCGCCACTACTCCAAAGCTATAGACATCACATTTCTCTGTCACCACCATAGTATAAGCCAGCTCTGTCCATAAACAAAATGAAATTAAAAAAATATATATAAAAGAGAGTTTGCTTTAATGTTGGTGTGCATGACATGAGTGATACACGTATATAAAGAAGAAATATTTGACCTGGGGCAATGTATCCATAGGTACCAGCAAGTACAGTATGGTTGGACGAATCTGGATCGAGAAGTCTAGCCACGCCAAAATCAGCAACAAAAGACTTGGATACTGAATTCAACAGAACATTGCTGCTTGATATGTCTCGATGAACAATTGGTGGGTTGCAATCATGATGCAAGTAAGATAATGCGTGAGCAATGTCTTTGATGATGTGTGCTCTTTTCATCCACTTCAGTTCCACGGCTCCAACATCATTTCTCAAGGCACAAAACAAGCTTCCCTTTTCCATGTACTCGTAAACAAGAAACATGCAGCGCTGGTGTAAACAGAATCCATAAAGCTTTACAATGCTCCTGTGACGAATTTGTGTGAGCAGTTCCACCTCATTTTTTAAACTCTTGTCAAAAGCCGGCTCCTCTGCCTCTCGACGATGAAGTTTCTTCAAGGCAACTAATTTCCCACTTGGAAGTTGTGCTCGGTAGACATTCCCATAACCACCGGTTCCGATACAGTATCTGAGGTCAAAGTTCTCGGTCGCTGCAATGATGTCTTCGTATGCAATCCTCCCATCATAATTCCATATGGAAAACAAGTCTCCATTCTTTAATGATGTTGGCTCCGGTTGGGTAGCCTTGCATCGAGACAGATAACAACATCCGAGACACAAGAGACAAAGTGAAATGGCAGTGATAGGAAGAAATATCTTGATGGAATGAATCATTCTGTTGGTTTTTGAAGGTAACGAACAGTTTGAGAAATCAGGGTGTAAATATCTGTTGCCCTCAAATGCAGTAGCTTTAAAAGTTGCAGAATCGTTGGTAATATGCCCATGAAGAAGTAAATCACATGTGAAATAAAAATCAAAGGGTGGTTGCAAATTCAAGGGAACAGGACCTGAGAGATTATTGTAACTAAAATTCGCTTTTTGTAAAGAGGTCAAATTATATAGATTGTAGGGTATCTCTTCACTTAAATTATTGCAGCTCAAATCTAGCAAGGTCAAATTATTACAATTCTTCAAAGATGAAGAGATGGGTCCATTCATTTGGTTTCGAGATAGGTTTAGTTTTCTTAAACTGCCCATTATAGTAGGAATCGAGCCACTGATATTGTTTGAATACAGATATAATTCTTCCAACTTTGTCAAGTTCTGTATTTCCAAAGGGATGGATCCGTTGATTTGGTTGTCATAGAGGGATAGAAATCTCAAACTGGTTAAACGGCCCATTGTAGTAGGAATCGAGCCACTGATATTGTTTGAATACAGATATAATTCTTCCAACTTTGTCAAGTTCTGTATTTCTAAAGGGATGGATCCGTTGATTTGGTTGTGAGAGAGATATAGAGTTGTCAAGTTTCTTAAATTGCCTAATGAAAAAGGAATCAAACCAGTGATCTTGTTGTCATCAAGATTTAAATATTGTAGTTTCGTCAAATTTCCTATTTTTAATGGGATGGGTCCATTGATTTGGTTGACTGAAAGATCTACAAAAATCAAATTGGATAAAAGACCCAGCGTTGAAGGAATTGAACCAACTAGAATATTAGAGCCAAGAACTAAATATTCTAGATTCGTCAAATTTCCTATTTTCAAAGGAATGGATCCATGGATATGGTTCTCACAAAGAAATAGAGAAATCAAGTTGGGTAAAAGACCCATCGTTGAAGGAATTAAACCACCTAGGATATTAGAGCAAAGATTTAAATCTTCAAGGTTCGTCAAATTTCCTATTTCCAAAGGAATGGATCCATTGATTGCGTTGCGAGAAAGGATCAAAGACCTCAACTTGGCTAAACTACCCATTGTTCGAGGGATTGGACCATTAAGTGTATTATTACTCACGTCCAAAATCTCTAGATTTTTCATGTTCCCTATTTCTCTAGGGAGGGCACCTTCGAGACTATTATGATCCATAAATAAATGCCTTAGATTTTCCAAATGACAAAGTGCCGAAGGGATTGGGCCGCTGAAGATGTTATCAGACAAGCTCAAAGTAACAAGATTTTTAAGATTGCCTAGTTCTGGAGGGATGGAATTGGTTAACTTATTGGAAGAAAAATCAAGCTCAACTAATCGGCTGAGATTTCCAAGTGAAGACGGTAACTCACCTGCTAGATTATTTGAGGACAGGTTGAGGTATCTGAGTTGTGGAAGGATAGAAATTTGAGGCGGGATGCTCCCACTGAGCTCATGGTTGGCCAGGTGGAGACGGACAAGGTTTGAGAAGCAAGAAAAGTTCATCTTTCCAAACTTATTTCCCACCTTGAGGAACTCTGGAGGTGGGGAAATCTTAGTGATGCTTCCAGCCCGATCACAGACTATGCCAGTCCACTTGCAGCGATGTGAGGTGAGGTTGCTGTAGTGACTCCACCATCCACTCTCAAGCAAAGCCTTCCCTTCTGATGCTAGCAAGGCTGAGTCATCAAGTGCAGCCACAAGACCAGTACTTGATACAAAAATACAGGACAAGAAAATTGAGGTGCTTAAAATTGCAAGAAGTTTTGGCTCATAATCAATGGATGCCATGTTTGCGTGTAATGCTTTCCTTCAATGATAATGGAAAATTTATGATTGAAGTGCATGGTTTTGTCATGAAATCGTTCCAAGTCAAGTTCGTCTGGTCTTTCACGTGTACTATTCTTACTGTCTTTTTGAAACCGAAGATGATGCATGGGTCCATGCGTTCACTGCAGGACTTTTAATTCTATCAATTCCAATAACTAAGGCAAAGGAGAAAAAGGTTCACCAATCACCAATAGTATCATTTGGAAATTTAAGAAGGCCAGTCAGTTACGTTAATCTACTCTCCCTGATCTTCGTGGAAAGAGATATCGAGCAGAAAATAATCCAAATACATGTATTCTGATCCTCTTGCCATTAATTTGTGGATTTCATTCTTAGTCTATCCTTATTCCATCTCCTTTAAGGTCTGTTTTTTTTTTTTTTTTTTTTTTTTTTTTTTGGTTTGAAAGGTTTT
>Ga0325404_1002717_pt1 | contig 18887 bp, 14 predicted proteins | sample PopdelMetagenome_18_FD_205664 | JGI IMG/M metagenome (GOLD analysis project Ga0325404, IMG submission 205664) | Populus deltoides microbial communities from Bellville, Georgia, United States - Xylem-Control-R1 | ecosystem: Host-associated > Plants > Phyllosphere > Stem > Wood/Secondary xylem... | reverse complement strand
ACTCGAGTTGTGTGTTCTATCGATTCATAATTAAGAAAGAAAATGGTGATGAGTTTGTTTGCTTGTTCAAGCATTACCCTCACAAATGCGGCTGTTTTTCCTTCCTAACATATCTAGACAAGAAGTTTTAATAAAATAACACAGTAAATAAAAAAAAACATTCGAGGAATAACATAGTTTAATTTTTTAATTTTTAGGAATAGTTGTCAGTTTTTACTTGAAAATATATATAAATATTTTTTTATATTAATAAATTAAAATTATAAAGAATACATTAGTTCAAAGTTTCTCTATTGGCAACCCAAACTACAGTTTGAACTGGTATTTTCCCATACCATATGCCCAAGTATCTGTTTCTGGACTTTCCAGGGCTGAAAAATCCTAATTCATAGGTTCCATCTGCTGAAACTATGGTATCGCCATCCCTGATGAACTGAGTTGTGTTTATGATGTCAATGGCTGTGGCCGTTTCTCTATTCAGCAATGAAAAGAAGCAAAAAAGAAGTGTGGGAATGTAACCCATCGTTCCTTCTATGGTTTTTTTCTGTAGCTCAGTTAATGAATGGCTTAGATGTGAAAATATTCATATTTATAGCCACAACTTCTTCACCACGAAAGCGATGTTCCATTTTTGACATAAAAGCCGAAGCTAGCTATATAATTTTCTGTGAGGTCATATTCTTCATCTATGACTGAACAATCATCTTCAAGGACTCCATTTTTCTCATTCCTAACGAGCAGAGGATTCCATTCACATGTTATTCAGGCAACCTCTCTCTCCTCACATTCTTAAGGGGGAGATAAAGACATTTTTAGATTGTTATTATTATTATTATTTCATTATCTGTGGCATCACCCTTTCCGATGGACTGAGTTGTTTTTATAATGTCATTAATGGCTATTGCAGCTTCCATATTCAGCAATAAAAAGAAGCACAAAAGAAGTATGGGAGTTTAATATATTGATAAATTCATGATTTTTTCTACAGATCACTTCGTTATTGTAATGGCTCTCGTAGACGTGAAAATATTGTTCTTCAAAAACTGCATGTTAATCTAAAGCCCAGATGAGGGATCGTACACTTTTATGAAACTCGTTGGATTCTTGACTTTATGGTGTTGTTTGCCCACCTTTCAAACCTGTGTCTTTTAAATAGATAAACTTTGTTTTTTAAAATAAAAAATATTTATTTTTATATAATATTTATAATATGTATAGGCTTGTATAATATTTATTTTTTTCCTTTATTTTATTCAATTAATTTAATGTATTTTTGTTTATTTATATTAATGTTTGAATGAATAAAAAACTATTTTAATAAATAAGTTTAGCAAACACAACCCGTTAAATATCCCGTATTACAAGATTAAATATCTTGATTTATTCATGTTTCTGAATTTTTCTAGTTTTGTTATCGTTTATAACTAGTTTTTTATTTATTAACCCACATAGTTCTTGATTTATCTGATTATATATTTATATAAACTTGTTTGTTTTCACTTAACATTTTTTTTTAATTACAAATAAGCATTGAAAAAATTTCTATATATAATTTTTTTAATTGAAAAAAATATCTAACTCAAGATGAAACAAGGATAAAATAAGTAGTTAATTAGCCATCACTTGTCATTGGACCTACTTGAATTCAATGCTGCCACATGAAAGAAGGCGTTAATCACGTTGAATTTGCTGGACCATACTCAGCAGAATAAATGCAATCCAACATGTTCCTCAGTCCTTGCAAATCATGAAAGAAGGCATTGAATGTTAATCACGTGGAGTTTGTTGGACCTTACTAAGCAGAATATATACAATCCACGTGGTCCTGCCTCGATAAAGCGTGTTACAATCCAAGTGTTACAAAATATTTTTTAATTAAAAAAATATTATATTTTTATTCTTTAACACCAGGATATTAAAATATTTATATAAAAAATTATTTAAAAAATATATTGAGCCGCAACAACAAAATCTCAGGACAGCATGTTTCTCGTATGGAATAAGGAATACATTTAATTATCATTGACAAATATTCTTGTATGAATACCTAACCTATAGGTCCTGGGATATTTCGGATCAAGAGTAATATTTCAGCTGCATTAATGTAGAGGTAACTTTTGCATTTTCGTTATTTTTTTCATCCTTTTATCAATTATGCCATTAAATGCTGTTAAATATTGAGATTGTGTGAATTTTGAAGGGTGTAATTTAATTAATTAGATCCTGAATTTACTCTTTAGAGATCAGGGTCACTGGAAACTTATATAATCGTTAACTTCAAGGACTGTAGGATTAGTTGAAGTGTGTATAAACTGGCCCGAGCACCCACATTAATCTAAAACAAAAATTGACATGTGTCACTTGTTCACAACATGAATCTTTCACTAATATATATTTTGGTTCATAAATGTTTTTGAGGATTTTATTTTGGTCCCTATATTATACTTTGTTTTATAGAAAAGTCCTTCATTGAAAGTTTTTTTTTTAATCATATTTTACACTCGTATACAATTTAGTTCCTAAATGATTTGTCTAAGTTAAATCCCTACATATCAAATTATAAATTTAGTTAAAATTAATCAAATAATTAAAATGAATTGATGAATAAGGTATGATTTAAATGGATTTAAAAATATATACTCATTAAAATTAATAAAAAAAAATGAAGTAAAAACAATTCTCATATCATAATATCAAATCTTCCAAGGCTATTGGCTTTGATAATATTATTTATATTGATCCTATAGATTTCTTTGGTGAAATACGGTGCCTGTAGCATAGTTCTAGTGTTCAGCCTCAAGTTCTCCTTGCTCATCATCATCATCTATATTTGTATTTTATTATTATTTTCGACCATGGTGCTTTTATATTTCTTATCACGTCATATGGTAATCTCCGAAGTACTTAGATATACGTTTCGGCTAATAGTAGATCACTTTAGTCTATTTTTGATAAATTTGGAAATTTTCATGGACTCACTTCATTAAAAAAAAAATATTATTTTGGATATAATAATCTTAAAAGAATTTAAATATTTAATATTTTTTCGTGTCTATTAAAATCATATAGAACTCACTAGATTAGTGACTCGCATGACATACCAAAAATATTTCAACCCGAAAAACAAATTTTAGTTATTATTGAAATACTTTTTTCATTGTTTTGTAGAATTTTAGTAATTATTTTTCAAATTTGTTGTTCAATTTCAAATAAATGTGTAGGATTGATTTTAATTATTATTTTTATTTTATTCCATTTAGAATATTTTTTTGTAAATTTAGGATTAAAAATATTATCACTTAGAAATAATTTTGTTGAATTTTAGTTGTTATTGTAATAAGTTTTGCATTATTTTGTTGAATTTTAGTTTTTGTTTTCAATTTTGTTGTTCAATTTCAATATTTAAATGTGTAGGATTAATTTTAATTATTATTTTGAATTTATTCCATTTAGAATATTTTTTTTGTAAATTTAGGATTAAAAATATTATCACTTAGAAATAGTTGTGTTGAGTTTTAGTTGTTATTGAAATAATTTTTGCATTGTTTTGTTGAATTTTAGTAATTGTTTTTCAAATTTTTTTAAAATTCAAATAAATGTGTAGGATTAATTTTAATTATTATTTTGAATTTATTCCATTTAGAATATTTTTTTTTTGTAAATTTAGGATTAAAAATATTATCACTTAGAAATAGTTGTGTTGAGTTTTAGTTGTTATTGAAATAATTTTTGCATTGTTTTTGTTGAATTTTAGTAATTGTTTTTCAAATTTGTTCAAAATTCAAATAAATGTGTAGGATTGATTTTAATTATTATTTTTAATTTATTCCATTTAGAATATTTTTTTTGTAAATTTAGGATTAAAAATATTATCACTTAGAAATAGTTGTGCGAGTTTTAGTTGTTATTCAAATAATTTTTGCATTGTTTTGTTGAATTTTAGTTTTTTTTTTTCAATTTTGTTCAATTTCAATATTTAAATGTGTAGGATTAATTTTAATTAATATTTTGAATTTATTCCATTTAGAATAATGTTTTTTTTTGTAAATTTAGGATTAAAAATATTATCACTTAGAAATAATTATGTTGAGTTTTAGATGTTATTGTAATAATTTTTGCATTATTTTGTTGCATTTTAGTTTTTTCTTTCTCTCAATTTTGTTGTTCAATTTCAATTAAATATGTAGAATTAATTTTAATTATTATTTTGATTTTTTATATTAATTTAGACTGTTTATTGAAATTATTGAAATTTTTCTTTTATAAATTTTTATTTCAAAGAAAAATTTAAATGAGAAAGATTTGATAATAATATTATAAACAGGGTTAGAAAGAATTACACTAGATAATATGAAATTCATAAGAAAATTAGAAGACACATGTTTCATTGAAATTTCTAAAAAATCAAAGAAATTATAACACGATGCTCATTTTATAGATGCCTTGCTGAAACATATAGTGCAGATAAAGATTTATTTATGTTTAATTACTTTAGTTTGTTTTTAAATTTAAAAGATGTTTTGTATGTAATTGGTTTGCCAAATCGATGAGGAACCAGTTTCAGGTATAGATATTAGTGGTGAAGAGACATGAATGCAGTATCTTGGTATTGATGGTTGTACAACGTATAAAGATAAAGCAGAGGCAAGAAAAAGAAAATCCTCTGTTCGTATGTCTTGGTTGAAAAAAGAAATTCAACATATTCCTAATGACATTGACATGAACAAGCCGGATCTTGTCACAAACGCGAGAAAGGAAAGGTTCGTTGTTTTATGAAGATCAACTTGGTCACAGCAGACCCTTGTTAACTCGAAAATTAATTCGTTTGTTTCCCAACCTAACTTAAACAAGTAGGTAACTTATTGTGGTTATGGCAGTATGGCTTACTGGCTGTGAAAACTACCTAGATTAAGGTGTGTTTTCCAAATGTAATCTATCATCATCTTTCACACTCTTCAGGAATTTGAGAGGCTATCAGAGAACAACTGACAGTGACCAGCATGTGTTAGGATCTTCTTGCATTAAAGATAACATATCTGATCACTTTTACGAGGCTAAGATTCATGTAAGATTCCAAGTTCAAATATAATTTACAATTTCAAATCAGTGGAATGTCTCTTCAAATGATAGTGTACCTATTACAATTTTTCTCCCCCTTTTGTTCTGATAATACCAGTTCCGACAACAGGACACTCTGCCTTGAATGGATGCTCTCTAACAATCTAAAAGTAATGGTGCAGTTGGCTACTAATCATACAATTATTATCTCATAAGTATTGACTAGATGGGACTTGAGATAATACACATTCAAGAGAGAGAACCAGTCTTTAAGTCATGTATTCAATCTCTAGAATCCCATCAAAGCAAGAATTATGTCAAATATGCCACCATTCATCACAGCCCTAATTAGCTTCTGCTTTTCCGGTGTATATGGTGGATATCTGACAGATGCATCTCCACTGAAACTTCTGTACAGAACTGCCTTCTTGTGACTGAAAGCATCAAAAGAAAATTTACCATGGTACGATCCCATTCCACTCTCCCCAACTCCTCCAAAGGGTAAACTGGAAACTGTCACCTGCAGAATTTGAAAGTCTAGCTTCAAATAGACAATTCGGTCATGCATAACAGTGTTACTTACTGTACAAATTTTGGAACTGCTTCTAACTATAAAAAATTGAGTCCTATTCCCTCCCCTTTTCTTTACAGGAGTGAGTACAGTTGGACTCGATGCAGAGCGGTAATGTCTGTCAGCACTAACAACACTGCAGACTATTTAATAGTTTGGGGATCTTACAATCTATTTGAGGAGACAAGTGACTTAGGCTGCATTTCAGCATCAATACACGATACTAAATTTTTTTGGAAAGCGCATCATTATATGTGGGTCATAAGTAAGAGATGAATACATATATGTGGGTCATAAGTAAGAGATGAATACATACATGCAGCACAGTGTCATTGATGACCATTCCTCCAGAGGACACACTTTGCACAAAGTTATTCTTTAGCTTCTCATTGTTGGTGAAGAGATATGCAGTAAGAGGCTTTGGTTTTGAATTTATCAGATCAATACTGTCTTTCACATTTTCAACCTATCAAATCACAAATAAAATGATTAATAGTCGAAGAGTCTTGTCTCTGATTATATCAAGCATGATTGCATAGTGTCACTCTTTACTCACAGTGATAATAGGAAGCAATGGCCCAAATATCTCTTCTTGCATCAGTTGAGAGTCCCCAGGAACATCTAAGAATATTGTTGGAGCAATCTTTCTGCAATAGAAGGATAAGTCTTGAAGTCATGTTTTGTCCTATGTATCATTGTTGAGTTATATTCTAGAAGCATCAATCTGCCAAGAAAAGTATCAAACCCACAATTTCTTCTGATTCCTTTGTCCTCCAACAACAATTTTGTTGAAAACCTTGTAATCATCCATGAGACTTTCCAAACGTGAAAAATGATTTGAGCTCACAATGCAGGATATGTCTTTCGATTCCATTGGATCTGTTCCAAAAAATTCCTCTATCCCTTTCCTTAGTGCATCTATCTGTTCAGCAGGCATGCATCAAGAATAAATCAGTTTAAAGCGAACAGAAAGGGTAAGATTTAACTAATAACATCTAAAATATGAAGCAAAATTTTCATTGATATTGTAACTAATGACAAAAAAATGGAGTAAATGATGAATCAAATGATACCCTTGTTTCTTAAAATGGATGTAATTTTCTTGACAAAATAGATAATCGTACCAACTTTGGGGCAAACTCTTTTGTTGTTATGATATAATCAACACTAATGCAAGCTTGTCCATTATTCAATTGCCACTTGCCTGCAATGATCCTCCTTACAGTAACCTTCACATGAAACCAATTAATTCTGTAGGGAAAAGAATCCATGATTGATGCATACTCAAGCTATGAACTTCATGTTCTTACTTGTAAGTCAACATCAGAATCAATAACAGCCGGGCACTTCCCTCCAAGTTCTAAGACAACAGGAGTAAGGTGCTTTGCTGCAGCAGTCATGACAATGCGCCCTACTCTTGGACTCCCTGAAAAGTAAAAAAAGGGCCACTTTAGCTAAATGTCAGATGTAGAGACCTTTCTTCATAAATACTAGCTGGCTAGCGGCATCAAGTCTTGGACTTTGTACTTGCACAGTTGTACCTAGTATGCAAAATCAAATGGACGCTATTAGGAGTAATGAAAATTCAAAACATGTTTATGAAATGCCTTTGGAACAACAATCAAAGATATATTTTCCTTAAATTTTTTTATTCAACTTTTTGGAAAGTCATGAATAATAGTAGAGGAATTCTGATACGAAGAACAAGTGCAAGGAAAAGTAAATGGAACAAGAAGAATTTCAATAAAAGAATCTTCATGGAGGCACAAAGTGAAAATTATGTTGCTGGAACTTGAACGAGTTCTGGAATCAGGTTTGGGGCTTGAACTTGGTTTTTCTGAAGTTACCTAGACTTTTCCGCTGATTTCAAGTGTCCAACTGTTGTATCCTTTGAATGAGTATTCTTATGCAAAATAGGTACTTTAGACTAAAATAAAGATTTGAAGTAACAAATGTTTAATGGATTGTCTGACATCATCCTATTTACAAGACCTCTAGATAGTGTTTTCTGTTAGGGTTAAGTTAAATTATGTTTTCCACTTTTTGATTCGATAGGAGGTGTTATTAACACCAGCTATAGATTGTAATGCATGCCAGTGGAGAAATGTTGATTGGTGTTCAATCCATGAACCTGTACAGTCAGAGCATTTCAAAATTAAAATATTCTAGTGTCGAACCTGTGTAGAATATTTTGTCCCACTTCTGATCAAGCAATGCAGTTGTTTCAAGAACACCTCCCTCGACTACTCTTACAGCAGATCTGTCTAGATATTCCTCAAATAATTTTGAAAGCAGTGAAGAAGTAGCTGGAGCAATTTCTGAAGGTTTTAATACCACAGCATTTCCAGCTGTGATAGCCCCAATGACTGGTTTAACTGACAACGCTGCAAGATTGAAAGAAAGGCCAATAGAAAGTGCAATATATTATTATTATTATTATTATTGTTTTTCCTATTTCAAGGACTTTTCATGTGATTAACATTATCATGAAGCTAAATGGTATCCTCTAGCTTCCCAAGTGAAAATCATTTGTGGATTGATTTTTTTCATTATGCATAACTGAGAATCATGTTTTTTGTGAAGAGTATGGATGCATGAATAGAACATAATTTTGTTAAAATAATTCTTATGTTCAACTTACAAAATGGGTAGTTCCAAGTTGAGATGACCAACACAGCTCCGAGAGGTTCTGACACAATTTCCGCTGAAGAAGGATAGGTTGCCATTGAGGTTTTGGCCTGAAATACGAGGGGAGATTGGAATTAAATTAGCTTAAACCTGATCTTACATGGATATAGTCACAACAGCACTTTACATTGTCAGTATGGGAGTGATTTTTACTGCAGTTCAGTTACCTTTTCTGGCTTCATCCACTGTTTCAATTCTTTAAGTGCCTCCTCGCAAGACGATTTTACCATAGCAATCTGTATCACACGTTGTGGGGAAAGATATGCAATGCATAAGTGAGTTGAAAACTGAAGATATAATATGCAATTTTTTGTACCGTAAACACTTGCAGATATTTCATCTGTGGTGATGACTGAAGTTGAACTGCGCTTCTTACCATCAAGACACGGTGTTTCCAAACACAAAAATGAGACTACACGAAAAATGCAAGCAAATAGATTTAAACCTCAGAAATAAAGGCTTCATATTCAGGCTTAGAGAGGTCCTTATAAAGGGCTTCACAAATATCCTTCTCCCTTTCCACAACCATCTTTTCAATACCCTTCAATTGTGACACTCTCCACTCATAACTCTTTGTCTTGCCAGTTCTGAAGCTTTCATTTAGTTCCTCAACTAGCAAAGCAGCTTCATTCGCATCAAAAGTTTGCTTCTTCTCCTCCATCATTACCGGTAGATTTGCAGAAGAGCTTTCGAAAATTCAAAAAATAAAAATACAGCATAAAAACTCGAAAAATTAAATTCAAATGAGGCAGCTGGGAATGAAAGCAAGCATACGAGAGGCAAATACAGAGCGATTTACGAATGGGGCTGGAGAGAGGGAACGAAAGGACAGCTTCGTGTTTATGATTGGTCTTCCACGGAGAGCAGTGGGTGAAAGCTCTCCTCGCACCAGTATCAACAACACTGTTCCACAAGACGGTAATAAAAGGTAATGAGCCAAGAAACATAGCAACTGTTTGAATCTGAATCCTAACTCCTTTTTCTTTGAAAGAGTATTAGTGAATTACACCTTCATTTATCTCATTGGTCTAACAGTATCTATATGTTTGTAATTCAATTCCTCCTTAATTTCCTGCCTTCGTTCCATTCACGCTCACAAACATCACCTCTTCTAGACAACATAAATAAGTTTTGGAACCTTTCACACACATGCATGCCAAGAATATACATACAGACACGCACACGAATGCATGAAAGAAGCAGGAATTCACAAAAGAGTCAAGAATGAGAAGTACCTGAGATTTTGAAAGGGCTCAACACAGAGGCTTCTCATGATGGGGGGAGCTTCTGTACTGGGCTAGCAGAATAATGATAGTTAATGGGTTCATTCAATATCACCTATAAAGCATAAAAAACATGGGGAAACGGTAGACATGTGGAGGTTTCTCAGCCATGAAAGAAGAGGATAGTTTTGCAAGTTACTTGCTGTCCATGTATCTATCACGTACCTTCTGATTTCAAGAAAACCAACTGTTGTCCTCAAGGGGTCCAGAATTACTATTTTTTTGGAAGCTTTTCATATCAAGTTTTTGATCAACCGTGGCCTTCTAGCCAGCACGGCACCACCACAGTACTTGGTTGGTATCTGGCACCGAGTGGAATGGAAGGGACCACATAGGGAGCTCAAGCTCCCTTTTGCTTTTCTATGCTAACTTTGCTGGATTTGAAGCTGAACATGAAGTTCAGTTATACTAAACAATTATTGACATTAAGCATCGCGAAATTTAGGATTAAGGCACTAAGGAAGGATAGTGGAAATCGAGGTTAATTTGTGGGGTTTTTGTTACTAAAGGTAACATCATGACAGATATCTTGAAACAACTTTGAAGCATGCTAACACTTCATCGTTATAATAGTTACGTGTTTGTTAATGTGGTTATTTCTATTTTTTAAATGTGTTTTTTTATTTAAAAACATATTGTTTTTTTTAATTATTATATATATACACACACACACGTGTGTGTGTGTTAATGTTTGTGTGGATATTCAAAATTTAGATAGAATATAAATATTTAAAGTTTTTAGATAATAAATAATAAATAAAATATAAATATTCAACTCTTGAATATTCATTACCATCCTTACCTTTTAAGTAAAAAAGTTAAATTTTTATACTATAATCTGCAATTTTTTTTGTGTGTAAAATGATTTTTGAATCTTAATATGTTATAATAGGTACTTGTATGTTATTATAGTTCGATGTATTTTTTAAAAGTATTTTTTATTTAAAAATATATTTAAAATTATAAAAAATATTATTTTAATAATTTTTAAAAGAAATGTATTTTTAAAAAGTATATAAAAGCAGAAATTATTTCCGTCTCTAAATTCATTAACAATTTGAAACCAATATCATCATAATCAAATCAGATTGGCCAATTTATCCAGTGAATTAGCCACTAAAATAGTCTGGTTTTTCAATTGGATTGTTTAAGCAATTGACATGATCAAGTTTGCATTAATATATTTCAATTCTACCCCTTAATTTTTAAATGACCAACAAAGAACTGACATTTTCATATTTATATTTCAATTCTACCCTTCAACTTTAAATGACTAACAAAGAACTGACATTTTCATATTTATATTTCAATTTTACCCTTTAATTTTAAATGACTAACAAAGAACTCACTGTTCATATTTATATTTCTCTCCCTTTTTTTTTTCCTTTCAAAACCCCACCCGCATATGTGATTCATAAATTAAAAAAAAAAAGAAAAAGAAGAAAGAAATCTCAAACACCAAATTGGAAAGGTAGGTTTACAAGGAACGTTTGAACATTGGGAAAATAGGAGGGCAATATTGCAAAATACTAAACTATAGTAATTGAAGTGAAACAATGATGAATGCATAGGAACAACAATAAAGTTTACCCTTGATAAAGAGAGCAGAACTCGAGGCCGGTAGTTTATGGAAGTTGGTCCTTGGTGTGGACTCTCCCTATTCCCTCGACGAAGAAACTCTCAACTCTTTTTTTCCCTCAGAAATTGATCCAACTTGGTTTTTCATCAATAACAGATTCTCTCTCTCCAAGTCGGATTTGCATCTAAATACCAGGTAAATTGAAAAATCTTTTCTTTGCTTTTTAGTGCCTGATTTTGTTCTTTGCAGCTGTTAATGGGCCATCTCGAAAATAATGGGAAACTGGGTTTTTTTTACATTCTTAGATAAGTAAATTCAAGTGGGTTTGGTTTTTTTTTAGGGTTTATGTTATATTTTTCAGTGTTCGCAAAGTGTTTGATGAAATGACCCTGCGAGAATTGTCATTTTGTTTTGTTAAGGTTCTAGTTTTTGTAAGAACTTCTGAATGTATGATACTATGATTTTCTTTTGTCTTGTTTAATAGAAAGGCATAATGATTGTATTCAAAGTAAGCTTGTGTGTTAATATCATCATGCATATTCAAGGTAGCAGTGTTTTGTACAAATTAAATGACTAATTATATGCTGATTTATTTATATATCACCCGTTAGTTGTCAAACTGGCTCTTGCCTTTGGAGGAATCTAAGTTATTGGAGTTAGGGAAATTTCTCATCTCATAGCATTATAAACAAAGCCCTATAGCCAGTCAATTTGCATTTTCAATCTGTTTCTCATAATCACATGGAAGTTGAGAAAAGTAGGCTTATTTTGTAGAAGAATATGCATGAAGAAGAAACAGAAGAAGAAACAAGGAAAGATTAGGGCTAGTTATTCCATTGTTAATATGTCACACAATTTTGTTGATTTTAGATTTGGTTTCATACATTGAAGTAGCTATCATGGAAGTCTCTAAGGAAGATGATTCACTTGTGCTTCTGGACCGAGCCTCTCGAGCAACAAGAGGAAAACGGTTAGAATTTCAAACCTTTTTATGTGATTTTCTCTTTAGAAAGGTACATGAGAAACATGATTTTTTTAGAAGAAAATCCCTAATATTCAGATTTTGATGCTTTTTTTTTTATGCAAGGATGACCAAGTTGATTGACGATGAACTTGAAGAGGACGAGTTGTTTTGGAACCAGGAAGCTCTTAAAGATGTAAGTAAATTTCATATCTTCAAAAAAAAAAAAAAAAGAGTAAAATTGTATCAGACTAAATTGGTTTCATTCAATGGTGATTTTACATATAACTATAACCAGGTCGCATGCGACCATCATGTCAAACTAAATTGGTATCATTCAATTGTGGTATTACGAATAACTATAATCAGGTCACATGATCTCTCTTCAGGGATGGTTCGTTGAAGGTAGCAGCTTGTGCTTCTTTTATTATTCATTTTTTTCCTTTTCTTGTAGCCATGAGGCCTGTAAGTTAAAACCCACAATTTTATAAAATGTTTTCTCATATATGTAGGAAGAGGATGATGATAATTATCAAGAGGAGGGAGAGGCTGTTGATGAGTTTGATAGTGACTTTGACGAAGACGTGAGTATTTTTTTACTGTTGTACTTTGTGTATATATATTTGTCACCTCTAACTAATCTTAATGCAACGATTGTGGTTTTCAACTTCTTAGCCAACATGAAAATGTTACTACTTACTTTTGTGCTTCATATTGGTGCTAGGAGCCTGAGCCAGATGAAGCAGAAAAGGAAGTAGAAGAAAGGTTTGAAATCTATCAGCTGAAGCAAGCTATAACTACTTCTAATCTGTTGAAATTTCTAATTCTTGATCAATTTTTAGGCCGCAGAACAAGAAGCGGCTTATATTTCCTGGAAAGACTTTACCAAAGAAGAAAACAAAAAAGAAAGACCTTTCAAAATTAGATAAGCTTTCCATGAATGAAAAATCAACTCAACAACCTGCTACTCCTGACCATCAAGATGCTCCTGATGACGTAGAAGGGGAAAGAATAGTGAGGAAATCTACAAGAACCTCAGTCATTGTTAGGCAAGCTGAGAGAGATGCAATACGTGCAGCTTTGCAGGCAACAATGAAGGTCAGTTATTCGCTACTGATGGTATATTTGTTCTTTCATCATGAAAGTTGCCTGATAAGATTTTCCTTTCTTGGTTCTTAAGTTTCTCAATTTTAAAATGTACAATTATGCAATCGGGATAGATAAATATTTTGTTTTTCTCCAGCCAATAAAAAGAAAAAAAGAAGGCGAGGAGAAGAGGATGACACAAGAAGAAATGCTTCTTGAAGCAGCACAGACAGGTTTTTCTCATGATGTGTTGTTGCTGGAATGTTTGCCTGATTGATTGAAGTTGTGAGATTCTTTGTTACGTCTCATATAATATCAATTTGAATGTTCCATGTTGTAATTGGCATTGGCAGAAATCGTGAATTTAAGGAACTTAGAGCGTGTTTTAGCAAGGGAGGAAGAAGTTAAGAAAAGAGCAATTGTGCACAAAGCTGTGTACAGTGGCCCACAGATACGATATTTTTCTAAAAATGGCAAGCTACTATTGTTTATATTTGAATCATTTTTAGATATGCAACTGTTAATATCTATTAATGTGCTGCATGTTATTAAGGTTTTGATTATTATCATAACTGTTTTATGTCAATTTGTTCATTTCTTCCAGGTTGCTCCTATCTAGAATTCAAAGGATTGTCGTTTCAGTCACAGCTTTCAACAACATCTGTTCCATGTAAGTTTATGTTTAAATGCTGCTAATAATAGCATCAATGCTAGCTTACTGAAAAAATCAGATGTAAAACTTGCAGTGGTCAGTGGCTCCACTTTCTCTGGTTTTGTTGTTTGATCTTTCTTCCATTTTAGTTGTATATAATCTGAGAGAGCCCTGCTTTGATCAAAGCAGCAGGATCGATATTCACAAAACTGCTCTTTATTTTGTACTTAGATTCGTGTGATCTTCAGGCCTCTGTCAATGTTTCCTATTCACCTGGCATGATGAGCATAAAGCTTAATCAATCCTAGGATTTGATTATATTACCTCTGATTTTTTTTTTTTTTTTTACTATGGATAGAAATTGGCTTCTCTATTTCATTTGGATAACGTTTGAAATACAATTGGTTGTTTGGCATGGTATCAGTGCATGATGTGAGCATACCCACACATCTGGATTGGATATTTTCCTGAATTTTGCATCAGAATTACTGCCACAAGAAAATTCTCTCTTTTAGTTTGACCTGTATTTTAGTCTTAGAAACATAATTCTCCTGCTTGTGGCTGTTTAAATGAGATACCTACTGTGATGAAAGGTGCTGAAGACAAGTTTAGTACCCCTCTTTTGAAAGTATTCTATCTCCAGATATCTATCTAAGATCTGGAAGATCCAGACATATAAAAAGCGCATCCTTGCCATACACAGTTTTGCTAAAATTATCTTTGCATATGGAAAATTGAAATTTGCATCTACTTTGTGACTCGAAACATTCTTTGCCCTTTTTTGAATGTTTTAGATCTTCAGTTTTAGACATTTGAAGCAATAAAAAGAAAAAAATAAAATAAAAAGATGCGTAATGGATCTTGTTGTTAGGTTGATGTCCTTTGTTATGTTTTATTTCTGTGGTTTGATAATCCTTTTCTATACCAATCACTTGCCAGATCCAGAGAAGGCTATATGTGCTGTAACAGGATTGCCTGCCAAGTAAGAGCTCATTTCCACATTAATGGTCACTTGTTATTTGTTTAAAAGTATCAGCTTGAGATAACTTGTGGTTCTTTTATTTTGAAATGTGAAAGTGCTAGGCTAGTTTGCAAATCGTGTTTTTTATTTGGTGCTCATCACCTTGAGTTTGATAATTTTGAATGTTGATCTATCCAAATAAATAAATAATGAAATGATAGAAGGAATTGAAACGGTGAAGGATTTTGATTTTTCTTTCAATTTGTCATTGGACATCGTGCACCTCTAGAAGATTTAATTGATAAACTGTTCCTAGTCACATCACCATTGCCTTCGATGTTCAACTTGAATGGAGTGGCATTAATGATGTGAGAACCCAATAAAAGGGGATATACTTGAGTGGCTGATCCGAACTATATTTCTAAGCAGATGGGGGCTTAAAAGAAACAAGAAAGAAATGCCATTGCCTTTCCTTCTGTGAAAATCAGTTAAGATCCAGAATTATGATCCTAAGACAAAAAAAAGAAGGTTTCATAAACATATCTCATACTAAGCATATTTGATTCTATTTCAAATATAATAAAAGACAAGAAGCAAGGCATTAGTGAAACTCAGTTAAGATCTAGAATTATGATCCTAAGACAAAAAAAAAAAAAGAAGGTTTCATTAATATAGCTCATACTAAGCATATTTGATTCTATTTCAAATATAATAAAAGACAAGAAGCAAGGCATTAGTGACCAACTTTTCTGGAATTGAGTGTTCAAGCAAGCTATAAACTGGCAGGCTGTAGGCACATGGTTAACATCCTTTGGATAGGCATGAGCTTTTTTCCAAGTGATGAGATTCTTGACTGTAATCTGGATGCATTTAGTCAAGAAGCAATTAATGCAGAAAAGCCTTGAGAATAGAAAATATTTCAGTGTATAAAGAATGAGGTTTGAATATTTTATGTAGACAATTATGTAAAATAAAGGATTGGTGTTTCAAGGAATTGATATTGGAATTAGGATGAGTATGTGATTTTAGGCTGGATTGAGACCTGATTAATTGAAGAAGAAAGGTGAAGAATTAGAATATAGAAATTAGGGTGGAAGACGAGAAAAAGAAAACTATGCCCTAAGCATAAAACAAAATATTAGATCTCAATTTTATTCCATTATTCAAGTCTCTTGAGAAAGGACATTACAGATATATACGAAGTAAACTTCTAAATAGACTAGGGCCAGGACTATTAAAATAGGATCAACACAAGTATGCTTTCATTTTTTAAGAATGTCAGTAATTGAGAACAACTTATTGAAGACCACTGAAACTGAAATTCAAAATAGAAAGCTAGACCTCCTGATCAATTTGGAAATTATCAAATAAGCTTGTTTTGCTGTAATATGCAAAAGATAAAATTCTTTCCCACCTAAGGCTCAATAATTAAAACCTTAAGCCAAGATACTTACCATGGAAACATATTGCCATACCAGAGCTATGCATTTTTCTTTTCATCTTCTCTCTACTGAAATTAAAAAAGTTCACAATGAAAAGTACTCTTTTCAGTTTTTCTCTCACCCCCCCCCCCTCTCTTTCCAATTATTTATGCAAACTATGCTCAATGAGAATCATTGTTTTGATTCTGAATTGATGTTCCAGGTATCGTGATCCAAAGACAGGGCTACCTTATGCAACAAAAGAAGCTTTCAAAATTATTCGTGAACGGTATGGAATCCTCTCTTTATTTCTTCATGGTCAGTAGCTAGAAAATTGATTGGATGCTTTGCTTGTCAGCTCACTTCTTGCTAAAGAAAATTCTTCAAAGCTGATCCTGACGCCTTTCATGATATCTTTGTTGGTTTCCAGTTTTATGGATGAAAATAACAATATCAAGAAAATGGCCATGGGTGATCTATTTGATTCACTAGTTGGGACTGGATTTCATGGCAAGAGGAAGCGATTGCCAACTTCAAATAGACGCAAAATGTCACATTTCTCCCGTTTTGCTAATTTTGGTATGACTTCTATTGTTGATATTGAATCTTCAGAATAGAGCCACGGAATATGGGAATCAATATTGTTATATTAGTTTTAGCAAATAGCATGTCCATTTTAGCAACAGGCTTGTATAGTTTCCGGCTTAGAGAAAGGATGATATTAATGAGAAAATCCGAGCAATTATCCGATTTCTAGGGTTTAGTCCAGCAATTATTTCAGTTGGGACCAAACAAAAGGTTTTTATTTTTATTTGTTGTGGTCAATTTAGCTGTAACACTTAACTGTGGCAAGTAACCTGCGCACTTCTCACCTTCATGTGAGTTTCATCTGATGCAAGCACAGCACAGGGATAGTCCACCCATGAAAGCACAAATTGTTTCTTCTGTTAACCAAAAAGAAAAAGGCAAATCATGGCATAAGATCACTGTTGAAACACTTGTATAGTTTGTCTAAAAGCTGCCGTTGATGTCTTGTGCTTTGTATTTTACGTACAAGAATTACTTGTGACAAATTTAGAGAAGTTTGGTGGCTCATTTTCCTGTTGCCTCAATTCGCACCTGTTCGATTTGATGCTAGATTGTTTGACTTATACATGCAATGCTATTATTCACTGTTCCATTACTGTTAAAATGAGATAGGGTAAATTAAAATAACTTTTAGGTATTGTGAAATTATAAAGAACATTTAAAATTTTAAACATTTGACATAAAATAATTATATATTTTAAAATTATTACAGTAACCTTCTATTGAGTTCTATTATACCCAAAATGCCTTTAATTACTTTTTAGAAAGAAAAAAAGAATTAACGAAATTTGAAAAATTTTAAAATTAGCAAAATATTATTGAAAAGAAAACTTAAAATAAAATTGAATAAAATTAAATTGCGAAACAAATACATGTACTAAAAAAAGTCATGTCCTATTTTTTAATATATATATATATATATATATATATATATATATATATATATATATATATATATTTATCTAATTTGTAAGTTCGTAATCTGATTATCTTATTTTCTTTAACAATAATTAAGGGTATTGTGGGTATATAAAACTGCAAAGGAGACTTGTGTAGCATATTTTTAAAAGCAAATTTTTTTTAGGGAAAAAAACCATGGAATCTGTGTTAATTTCATAAACATGATTAATTTTTTAAACTCATAATCCATTAAATTTTAGATTTGAATTGAACTAAAAAGCTAAACACATGATCAATTAAATTTTATTGGATGAAATAATAAAAAAATCAATCTAAAAAAATCTTGCAAGGTAAAATAACAACAATAATTATTATTATAATTTTAAAATTCGACATGAATGTTGACTCGGGGCAAGCTCCAAATCATGAGTTAGGTTGATTATTGTTCCTGATAAATATAAAGATAAAAATTATTATTATTATAGTTTTAAAATCTGATTTGAGGGTTGTTCTAGGACAAAGCCCCGATCACGGGTCGAGCAACATAAAAATAAAAATTACTATTATAATAGTTTCAATACCTACTTGGGAATCAAACCACGACAAGGCCCAGATCTCGGGTCGAGAGAGTCAACATAGGTTGAACGAAGTTAATGTATGGATAAAATTTATTATCATCATATTTTTAAAACCTGATTTGGAAGTCGAACAAGTAAAAGATTTGAATTATCGGTCGAAAGGGTCAATCAAAGTTAACCAAATTAAAAAAAAAAATCAAAGCAACCTTCTTTTGATAAAAAAATTCAAAAAATAAAAATCAATAAATTTTTTACCCGTGGTTATCTCGGGTCATCAGGATCTAAAGACATCAGATGTTACTGAGTAGAGTCCATCAATTAAGTATTCTGGTGAGATGTAGCCAAGGCACGCAACAATTGATTGTTAAATGGCATTCATTTTCTCCAAATCTCCTTGCAAGGCTGGCTTTCACATCTCTGAATTATTCTTGGCAATCCCGTTGCTAATGTGGTGGCGCTGCGGCCAGTCTAGCAGTGCGCTCTGCGTTCGGATGTTCAAGACTCTTTTGTTTATATTTTTTAAAATTATTTAAAACAAATTGATTTTTTATTTGATTTTTT
>Ga0325404_1002715_pt1 | contig 18892 bp, 12 predicted proteins | sample PopdelMetagenome_18_FD_205664 | JGI IMG/M metagenome (GOLD analysis project Ga0325404, IMG submission 205664) | Populus deltoides microbial communities from Bellville, Georgia, United States - Xylem-Control-R1 | ecosystem: Host-associated > Plants > Phyllosphere > Stem > Wood/Secondary xylem... | reverse complement strand
CAGTCTGATGGAGGTGAACAATCTCATTCCATTCTTTGTTTCTCTTAAAACAAGAAATACGAAACAATTTTTTTGTTTCGAAAAAATGATATCAAACACCTCACATTTCTTTACTATGATTATTATTATTATTGTTTATTTTTCACTACAAATGAACGCAATTTTATAAATGTCAGTTGGAAAATATATTTGAGGTTAGCAACTATTCATTCATGTGTATTGAGTAAGGTCTTCTGCTCTTTGTTCTTGAATTTTGCATATTTTATTAATTTAATTAGAGGGAATGTGATGTTTACATTTCATCATTAAAACTCTGAAACATCTAACTCAAAAAGTTTAAGCTATCAAATAAGAGTTCAAGAATGATTATATATTAGTCTATAACATGGTGAAATGCTAATCATGCAGGATCGGACAACAAGGAGAACGTGGGCAGTCCAGAATCCATGTTGTTAGGTCTAGAGTTCAATGATCTTAGCATAATACAAAATGAATGCGAGGAAGAAGGTGATCCTACTATCATGAGAGAAGGAAATGTGTGGTCTTCAGAGGTACCCCGTCCTGTATTTGCCTGCATGCTTTTTATCAGATTGCTATTTGTTTATATAGATGTCTAGGGAAATTAATAGGATACTCAAATCTTTAGTATTTCTTTCATACATAAAGAGTTTGATTGTCTATTAATTTTTCTAAATTCTTTGTTATGTCCTGCTATAATTCTTACAATTCTCCTCGATGAATGAGATTGCTTCTACGGTTTTTGCAGTGCCCCTCAATCAATGAGATTGCTGCTTCAGCTGAGATATTTGACATATTGGAATATGTGTGTCATGTATATAAGCTGCCCCTGGCACTAACATGGATATCGGATGGCAGAGAGCCTACCAAAAATTCTGAGGGAAAAAATGTTCTACGCGTTGAGGATACTGCTTGCTACGTCAATGATTTAGGAGCAACAGAATTTGTTGAGATATGTGCAGAATTTGATCTTGAGGAAGGGCAAGGTGTTGCTGGAAAAGCCCTTCTATCAGATATTTACTTTGTCCCCGATGTCTCTGAACTCGATCCAGCTGATTATCCATTTGTTTATGAAGCATGGGAGTTTGGCCTTCATGGTGCTGTTGCAATCAAGCTAAGAAGCACTTACAGGAGCAGTGTGGATTACATAATAGAATTTTTTCTCCCTTCAAAAATGAGAGAAATTTCAGAAAAACAACTTTTGGTGAATAAAATACTATCAACCTTGCAGAAGAGCTGTAGGAATTCATGGATAGTTTGTGGAATGGATTTAAATGTGGCTGATGTTGTCTCTGAAGTTACCGCGGCTGAGATGTCTGATATCACACTGATGCCTAATCCTGGCAGCTCTCCATCAGCTTCAAATGTTGATGGTTCAAATCCAAATAATATCATGGGATGGAACATGCTTAGCCCAGTGGGTGACTTAGTGGAAATATATGAGACTGATGAAAAGGTGCATTTCTTTACAACAAATTTATCCTATAATTGAGCCCAGATTAAACCTGGATGTAGTAAATTATATGTCTTTCTTGGTTGTCTCTTAACAGGAAACTGGAGAATCGAAAGCCATACTGGAACCAGCTTCAAGTGCTGACAAGGAGATGGTCAACTTAGACTGTTCCAAGGGGATCTTATCTATAAATAAATAATGGAAACAAATCTGAGGTGCAGGAGTTCTTCAATATTTGAGGTCGATGAGGATGCTGAACAGCTCTGGATTATTATGGTGTTCTCAAGGCTGCAGCGCAGTACTAGACTGCACCTACAAAACAAGTCATGAACTCAAGAAACATCAACGTTTTGTCTTCTTCTTTATTTCCTCCCACTTTCTTCTTTCTTCTCATCTGGTTTTTCTTGTTTCATAAAGATAAAGTTCATTGCAGCGCCACAAGAAAGATGAAGTTCATTTTGAACTCACCAATCCAAACAAACACCAAGTCATGAACTAGACTGTTTTTTCTCTTTGCTATCTATTTATAACTTTGTTCTGGTCATGAAAAAATAAATAATGAGATCAATAGATTTTAACTTCTGTTCTTCTTCTTCATGATGGGTTAAACTATAAACTTGAGTTGCATAATTTTATACAGAATTGATAAGCACGGAGTATACAAAAAAAAATGATATGAAGATTCTACAGCACCCATTATTATATATGGCTGGCTCTCTTTCTCTGTCTGCACTTTTGTAATGAAGAAAGTCCATAGAAAATTATGATCAGTTAAGAGAGCAAGGAAAAACAAGAGAAGAAGAACTGACTCACCTTATTAAAACTCCTTTTGAAGTGCGCAGGACAATAGCTGTGGTCGAAGGTAAATAATCTTTGATTCCAAGTTCACTCAAGAATAGTGAACTAATAATTCTAATATGTAATTTTCTGTTGTCAGTATGTCTGTTTGTATATGCTAATTTTCTGGTAGTGTGAATTAATAATTATACTTAACCGATAAGATATATCTCATTTATTTTAATTCTTTTTTTTTGGTTCAAATCTGTTAATTTACCCCCTCTTCAAATAATTTGATCAATTGAACCCCCATCGTTTTTCCATTGCAGTTAATTGAATTCAATAAATAAGTACTTCTAACAAATCAACCCATTAATAGATTTGTCCATCGTTGGGTTTTGCCAGCGTTACTTAATTTTCCCAAGAATATTAATTAATCCAAATCAGAGACAGAGGCCCAACACAAAATTAACCAACAGCAGCCCTAAGGAGGCCTACTCCATCAAATTGTCCAATCAAATCCATTCTTAGCCCATAAATATACCCCTTAAAAGCTTGAAGGCCCGTATCAATTTTTGGTGATATTGAAATGGTTATGGGTTTTTGGTCCAGTGGTGGCTGAACGGTATTTTAAAAGAATTTTTAAAAAAATTAATTTTTTTAATATTTTTTTTATCATTTGATAAGTTGATATTAAACATAAATTTTTAATATATATATATATATATATATATTATTTTAACATATTTTTAAATTAAAAAAATTTAAAAAATAATATTTATTATTGTCTCAAACACTCCTTTTATATCAAAATGCTTACATTAAAATATAAACAAAAAATTACTTTTTTAAAATGTGTGTTTAGTGTTGTCGTTTTTGCCGTTGTAGTTTAAAATATAGATTTTTAAAAAATTATAAATTATAGTTTTTTTATAACAAATATTTTAAAAAAGAGTTTTTAATAAAATCCATGCAAAATTATTATATGTTAATAATTAAATATTTTAAAAATTATGATTAAAGTAAAATATAATTTTAATCACATCTCTCCAAACAATCAAACGGACCCACGTCAAACAAAAATAAACACAAAAAATACATGGTATGTTTGCTATGGAAGGAAAAATACAAGTTCTTTTTCCCCCGTGTGCAGATTGCAATTAATCCATAATCGGTGCACAATGAATGACTATGAACTATGAAGTGAAGCAGCTTCGTACCTTCAAATTAACAAGCTAGGTCAAGTCAAGTTTTATAAATTCAAACCAGCAGCTATTTCAGAGAGCTATTACAATTTAAATTCCAATGAATTCAGGAAATTATGCAATGTTTCTAACCCAGCAAGTGATGGTGAGAAAGAGATAGTTCTCGTTTGAATGCAAGCGCTTAGAAACAAATGGAGGAGGACATCTAAGGTGTGGCAATACTTTGACGAAGTTAGAGAAAATGGAGAAGTTTTGCCCAAACGCAAAAGTTGTAGCAATTAGAAATTAAAAAATATATATTATTTTGATATATTTTTAAATAAAAAATACTTTAAAAAACAATCATTACTACATTCACAAACACGCTATAAACATAGAGGGGAAAACACAAGAGAAAACTACAAATCTGTACAAACACCTAAAATCTATTAGTTCAATATGTCTTGAAGTCAAGCGGTTGGTTATATGTGATATTAGTATGTTCATATAAATACATGTTTATTATTAATAAAGAATTAATTTATCTTTAATATCTATATAATATTACATTAATAAATTTAATATTTAATTTATGAATGTAGAGTAAAGATAAAATCCAAGAGATAAAAATATTTTGTAAAGAAAATTATAAAATTATACTTTGATTATGTTACATGTTAAATCTTAATCGATGTAACGAATGGGCAAACATTAGGTATAATATGAACTATATGAAGGTACATGAGCGATTAAGAGATGATTTATCACCCTAGGTGAATTACAAAAAAAATATTTCATATGTTCTTAGATAGTATTGATTACGAAATTCTTGACCAAGATAGAATATATTTATTTAGAACATTATTAATGAAAAGATATTTATTATACTGAGAAACCGGTGACTAAAAAATTAAATCAAACTGTTAATGAATTTTTTAATATTTGAGAGATCATGATGCGTTGATATATGATGCACCTGATCTTTAAATATAAATTAACAAATTTTTAAATAGATAATAAATTAAATTACTAAGTGTCATAACTCAATTTTTGACCTTGTTATTTTAATTATTTTATTTACTGAAAAAAACAAAATGATGAAAAAAACAAGTAAAAATAAATAATTGAAGAATGAATTAAAATTTGGGTTAAAGGCAACATGATTGGAAGTTTAAAGATTTAATTAAATTTTTGACTAGTTTAATTAATCAAGTCAAGGGTTTAATTGGAGAATTGATAAGTTTTGAGACTTGATTAAGCTTGAAATTGATTTAATTAATCCAATCAGGGGTTTGATTGGAGAATTGATAAGTTTAGAGACTTAATTAAGCTTGAAATTAATTTAATTAATCCAATCAAGGGTTTAATTGGAGAATTGACAAAGTTTTGAAACTTAATTGAGCTTGGAACTAGTTTAATTAATGAAACCAGGGACTTAATTGAAGAAATAGCAAAGTTTGGGGTTAATTGGGGACACGATTGCAGCAGATTAAAGTCCAAGGACTAACTTGTAATAGGTGCCGAAATGCAGGGAAAATTACTGTTTAAACCAGGGGCTTAATTATAAAATTTTCGAAACGTCATGGATCAAAGTGAAAATGACCACTGTTTATCTCCAAACGGCGTCGTTTTGAAGGGACGCTGTTCATCTTCTTCTTTAAACCAGCGACCGTTTTCCACAGTAAAGGCCGAGAGACGTTGCAGCAGTAAATTGTCCGTTGGTTTTAGTTATGAGCGCCTTAATGGTGGTCGACCCTCAGCATACCGCCGTTACCAACCCGCCGGGCTCTATATAAGCAGAGGAGCGCCGAAGAACAGGGGCTGGGTTGAAGGGTTGGAGAGAGAGGGGACGAACGAAACCAAAAGAGAGAAACCTAAAGATACCAGCCAAATTTTTAAGTGTTGTTTTAGAACCCCATACCAGAAGTGAACCCTTCCCTTACCAATACCGGCCTTAAAACAACGAAAACAGAAACAAACCGAGAGAGAGAAGACTGGAGAGACAAAAACAGTGAGGCGCATTGGCCAGCCAACACAGGAGCGCCAACCTCGTCTCCGGTTGCGCCACCCCCTTTCCCCTCCAAACAGACATGATACTGAGACGATAAGAGAGCCACGAGTAAACTTTCGTTCCTCTGTTTCTTCTCAAAGAAACAGAGGAGGCTAAAGAAAAAGAGCCACGAGAAAGGGGGGAACAGAAGCTAAACCCAGACAAAAAACCAAAAACCAGAGGATAAAAAAAAAACGCAGAAAAGGGAAGGAAAAGTAAAGGAGCAACACAGAGAGGAGGATTGGCTTTGCAATTACTTTCGTCCTTGCAGACAGAGAAAGACCCAGAATCAAAACCAATTCAAAGCAGGTCGGCCTCTTCATCACCTTCTCAGCTTCAAAGTTGCTGAGAAAACAAAAGGAACATGTAGGCAGGTGAGCGCATAAGGAAGACAAAGGGAAGCAGCGGGCGAGGATCCATCAGCACTGTAAGCGTCTTCGGTCTCCAGCACCAGGTAAGCAAACTTTTGCTTCTTTGTTAATTTGATTAGCATAGACTCTGTGCAAGTGAATTTTAATTCACTTGCACACTGAAGCAACACGCGTGCGTTAGCGCACGCGTGTTGCTCAGCCCAGCCTGGTCACCGGCTTGGGCCAGTGACTGGCTGGGCTGGGTCTAGCCCAGCCCATGTGGGCTGAGCTGGGCCCAGCCCAAAAAAATAAAAAAATAAAAAAACAGAAAAGTATAAAAGGTAGAAAAAAAAATAAAAAAAATGTGTATGCATGAATAAAAATAATGTAAATTTATTGGTTTATTCACTGACGCCAGAGTCAGGAAGAAAAATACCGGTTTAAATTTATATTATTTTTATTCGGTGTATTTTATTTTATTTAGCTAGAAAAATAAAAAATATGTGCATGCGTAAAAATAAATTTATTTTTATTTATTTATTCACTGGTGCTAGAGCAAGGAATACAAAATATTGATCTAATTTTATTTTCATAGCTACGAATTTTTACCAACGCCAGAGTTGGAATTATTCGAGCTCGAATATTCATTGGTGCTATAGTCAAGAATATTATAAACAAATCATCATAGCATAAGTGAATAAATGTTTAGCAATTTAAGACAAAACCAGCAATGCAGTCTGCCTCAGGCAGAACGTTTGAGGGGTGATAATATCTTTCTTTTTACGTAACCAATCCCGGGCTATAGAATCTCTGTTGACCAGTTAAGGTTCCTAGTGACCATAATACTAGGTGACGACTCCTCAAACAAGACCTTTTCCCCTAAAAAAACAAGATGCCAGAAATCTGTTCTTTTTTCATAATCAAAGATTATTTTTTAGGGCCGCCGCAATGTCGGGTGCGACACTAAGTATTGGGTTTTGCCAGCGTTACTTAATTCTTCCAAGAAGATTAATTAAACCAAATCAGAGACAGAGGCCATACATAAAATTAATCAGCAGCCCTATGTAGGCCTCCTCCATCAAGTTGCCCAATCAAATCCACTCTTAGCCCATAAATATACCCCTTAAAAGCTTGAGCCCGTATCAATATTTTGTGACATTGAAATGGTTACTAGTGGATCGCGTAGTAGCTGCAGAGGCTAAAACACTGCGCCTGACAGATTTCAAATAAGACCATGTCCTTGCCAATACTGCAGCAGGTATAGTTGAATCCACTCTCAATCTCAAAAGAACAAACGAGGACGAGGCTACCTCAATGCAAAATAAGAAAGATATTTAAGGAGTTATAATATATTTTTTTTATATAAGCAGTTTTGTATTATAAAATTTTTATTAATAATTTAGGATTCATAATAATTATAATATTAGGTGATGAATTTTTAAATTAGATTTTTCCTCGTATAATAACAAGATGATAAATATTTATTTTTTCTCTATAGAAATTTTAAAGATCACCGCGATGTTGGGTGCGACACATACCGTTAAATCCTGAAAGTTTTTCATGTATGTTTTCTAAAGAGAGATAAAAAATTATGTGTAACTCTAAGGGGTGTAGCTTAACTGGCCAGACCCTGAGTTTACTCTCCAGAGATCAGTAGTTCGAGTCCCACAAACCTCAGAGCCACTAGAGGCTTACATGGTCGTTAACTTCAGAACCTATAGAATTAGTCGAGGTACGTACAAACTAGTCCAGACAACCACATTAAAAATAAAAAAAATTATTTGTTTATCATATTTTATGAATACAAAATCAATATCATAACTATAATTTTATCGTGTCTTCCTTTTATCAGCTTTATCATTGTTTTTTAACACTTCAAAATAATCAGACCGATTTAGTGTGGATTCTATATAAATATAATAATGATGGTTGTGGAGCATGCCAATAAATATATCAATCAGACAGATCAATGTGAACATATATAGCCAATATATTTGATAGTCGCTCCTTTTTCTTTTTTTTTTTCTGGTGCATCTCCTCGACACATACGGTAAAGATTTATTTAATATACGGTAAATATTTAGATTTTACTGTACAACAAAATCTTTCATTGGTATAAGAAAAAAAAAATCACATTTTGAAAAAAGCATCCATGAAGAAAAGGTAGTAACCTGAGGTTGTCGTCTACGGTTATGATGTTCAAATTTCTCTGTTTTCCAACAGCACCCAAAATAAAAGCAACATTTTCCTCCCTCGAAACAATGCCTGAAAGAAATTAATCTTAAACCTTAAATGTTATTTTTCAAATATGAAAAAGCTGATAAAATGAATTATTCCATCTTGAATTATTCAATATTTTTTGAAACAATAATATTCTTCGAAGAACTTGTACATAATTATCCGTGGATCAGCTTGTGATAACTTCCCGATGCTCTCACATTTGTTAGTTGGAGCTCTGTCTTCTACGTGAGATGAAAAGGCATAACCATTTGCTTGTTCGGGATTTTTGTTGTTTCAATATGTTTTAAAGAGTAAACTAATCAGAATTTATCAACAATAAAAATCCTTTTAAATAAATAAATTTGTTAATTTTATTGCGGACTTGTAATTTTTTTTTGTTAAATATATAAAAAATTAAATTTATATAAATAATTGACTATAAATTAAAAGAACTATTAAAATAGATTAAATAAACTTGAACAAAATCAATATTTTTATAAATTTATTTAGTTAATGTAGTTAATTAATACATGTTGACATTGAGGAGGAAGAAATCGAAGTGCAAAGTTGGTAAAAAATTAGCCTTCTAGTTTTTCTTCTGCCATTACTGCTCTTCCCTCTCTTCCTCCGCTATGTTCTTATCCACCACAACCTCACCATGATATTTTAAAAATATTTGTGGGTCTCTTACATATTTTTTCAATAATTTTGTATAATATCGGACTGTAAACTTACACTATAGAATATGGATCCAGTATTAAAAGTACCTGATTTTCAACGAAACTTTTAAAAAATCCAAAAACTAATTAATTTCCTCCTTTTAAAACAACAAAAACATACATTTTGTTTTCTTGCATATATTCAAATTCTAAAAGTTTTTTATACATATTTTCTAAGAAAAAATAAAAAAATATTTTTTATTATATTTTAAAAATAAAAGATGAATGTCATAACTACTTTATCATGTTTTTATTTTATCAGCTTTGTCATTGTTTTTTTACACTTTAAAAAATTCAGATTAGCTCGCAGCAAAACAGGAGCAAGCTATCTAGTGCAGATTTTATATAAATATAATAATGATGGTGATGTAGCATGCCAATAAAATACCAATCAGAAGAAATACTCCATCCATTCTTGTTTTTTTTTAAAACAAAAAAAGTGGGAAAAAAAATATTGAAAAGGAAAACGAAAACGAAAGGAAAGGAGATCTTTGGGTTTGGAGATTCATTCATTCACCCCAGTTCACGCGCATAGATGCTGACGTGAGTGAGCCGTTAATTACGAACCGGTCAAATCTACGCATGAAAGCTTCGACCACTCTGGATGTCGGTCCACAACACCCCCAAATATAGTAGAATTTAAAGCTGATGCCATGCATTGAAATTCATGGCCAGTTTTATTAATGTTATAAAATAATATAAATTATATTTTAAAATTTTATTAAATAATTTAAATTATTAGTTCTACTCTAATTTTGCAAATATTTGTGGGTGTCGGAATAACTGAATAAAGCAAAAATATGAGGAAAGTAGATGTGACTGAAATGTCCGTGAATTACAAATTGTTGAGGTCCACGAGAAGGTTCAATGACACAGAATAATATTGGAAAATCTTAAAGTATATGTATGCGCTGTGAAGTGAGCATTCTCTGGCGTGATGAGCCATTTTCTCTTGTGGAGTGATTTAGATTTATTCTTCCAAATTGAATTTGTTTGGAATGGTGTTATGGGGTTCCTCAGTAGAATTATTACAAATTATTAAATTTGTATCTATTATCAATGTAATAAATCTTATTTAGAATGTGAATCTTTTCATATTTAATAGCGTAATCATAATTATAAAATAAAATAATTAATAATAAATCAATCATAAAGTAATACGGAGAAACTCACCATTTCTATGTAACAATTTGTCGTTTTTAAAACTCTACAAATCATCGTGGTGTCTCCTCCATGTTAAGGTAGCACGTGTAGAAAATATATTTTATTAAACTTAATATATTTTGGTTGATTCTAGCAACTAAAAATGTCATTTCAGGGTGTCATTAAATTCATCTTGGTGTCTCCCCCATGTTAAGGCGGCACGTGTAGAAAATAGAGCTCCGGCTTGGCTTCAACGAACATTTTTTTTCTTTTTATCCCTCTCTCCCCCTTGATTCTTGTGCCATGCCTTGCAATTTTTCAAAACAGCCCTTTAACTTCTCTTTGTTTTTTATATTGTCCCCAATCTTTTGGTTGATATTTATTTTATTTCAAATAAATTAGGAAAATCAAAATTTGCTTCAATTCCATTCTCATTTGATTTTTTTTACTTCTCTTTGTTTTTTATTAAGTCCTTGATTTTTTTAATATTTAATTTATTTGAAATAACTTATGAAAATTGAAATTTGTTTCAATTTCATCCTTATTTTATTTTTTTAAAATTTATCTTATTTAGTCCTCGTTCTTTAAATTACTATTTATGTCATCTAAGATAATTTTTATAATGTAATGTTTTTCAAGATTTCACAATTGATTATTTTTTTCCTTATCAAATTTTATCCTTATTCTTTTTATTGTTTTTTTTCTTTGCTAAATTTTTTAGTTTGGTTTTTTTTACAGTCAATTTCATCCTTCAACCTTGAATTGATTTAAATATGAGCTTTTTGGTTACTCCAGTTTAGAATTTCATATATTCCAATTTGAAAAATTAACTCAGCTTAAGATGGTTCACTAGGGGTTGCTTTTTATTTTTATCATTCTTTTAAGCTAATATTTTTTTAGATTTTATCCTTTGTTTTTTTTATTAGAGATTAAGCTCATTATTTTTTTATATGTTTTTTACATACTTTTTTTTTTAAATTTTGTTGGGTTATCTAGGGCGTTTTTATGTTCTGTTCTTTTTTAGATATATTTTCTCAAAATATTTTTTTTTAATTGCACAGGGCAATGATATGGAAAAAAAGACGAAACGTCGTCTATCAATCACTAGATTTTGGCCACTGGTGTGGTTGGAAAAACGTGGTTTGCTTTTTAATTTTAAAACCCATTTTTGACCTGAAATACCCAGGAAACGCCCTAGGAACCCTGTTAAGCAATCTATGGCCTCAAAAAACATAAAAAACAAACCTGAAACCCAAAATTAACCCGTAACAAAAAAATGTTCCATAGCTCAAGTCTTTTTATAGGTGTTTTTAAGGTAAAACAACACCTAATCTTAATTTCTTTCATCATATGGAACCATTTGAAACAAAAATTGATCATTTTGTTGGTCGAAATCTTCACCAATGACAACTTTCTCTTTCTAAGCCGAAATTCAGTGACCCTCTTTCTCTCTTCCACAAAAAAACAGACTGAAAAAAAAGAGAAATAAAGTTTGATACTAAAATACTTTTTTTTAAAAAAAAAATAGAGAGACTATTGCCTAATAACTTAAAAAGATGGACGGATTAAAATGAACTTTTCAAACAACTTACAGAAACACCATGTATTTTACTCGTATTTTTCACTTCAGTCCTCTATCTTTCAATTTAACCATTATCCTCAAAAAACGACACAATTGGGTTCTAATCTCGACTCAAAAGAGCTTAATTGTACAAATAAAAAAGTTTAAAGATCAAATTGAAATTTTTTTAAAAAAATAATTATTCCAATCCACAATGATTTGTAAGAGAGTGTATAATAAAGATGAGAAAAGTGAAAACGCTACACCTTTTAGCTTTATACTTAATATTTAACTTGTATTCTGGTGCTATGTTGTGGGGAATCAAAAAAAAAAATAAATGTAAAAAAATTGTTCAAGTCTTGCATAATTATTTTGCTTTGTTATTAAACCAAAAAACTATAATTGCTTTAATTTTTTTTATTCAAGATAATTGTTTTTATTAAAATATACAAGACTTTTAATTGGAATTATTGTTTCTATTAAAAAAACAAAAATTTTATGATCGTTGTAAAGCAATTTTTCTAAAAATATTTGGTTAAATGCTACTCTTTTATTAATTCCTTCATCAAATCAATGCATGCAAAGGGCTGTATATTATTTTGGACCAAAATAGGGTGATGCAGAACCATGACTTGCATCTGAATTAATTTCCGTGAATTACAAATTATTGAGGTCCACGAGAAGGTTCATTGACACAAGAATAATATTGAAAAACATGGCAGTATAGTAATATAATAGAATTAAGGCCCGTTTGTTTGCTGGAAAGTTGTTTCTTTTTGGAAAGTGAATTCCGGGAAAGTGAATTATTTTCTGATGTTTGGTAATGTAACGAAAAATAAATTGAAAAATATTTTTCAGTGTTTGGTTATATCATGGAAAATGAGATAGAACCAATCAGTATTGGCAAATACATGGTCTAGTTTGATTTCCCCATATAATTTTGTAGAACCAGTCAGAATCCTTCTTTTTTATTATTTGCTACGCATGCTAAGATAAATATCAGACCTTGATGCCGTTGTTGGAAAAAAGAAAGTCCATGTTATCAACTTCTCTAATATGGAATTCAATATGCTGATTCGAGATTTGATGCGTGATCTAGTGAAGCAGGTGGGCAGTGGACTGTCTTTCCAAGTAACAAATATCAGACCTAAACTGTCAAACAATGAAGAGTACCTCCAAGAAATGGATCGCGTACTAGCTGCAGAGGCTAAAACACTTCGCCTGACAGATTTCAAACTAGACCATGTATTTGCCAATACTGCAGCAGGTATTGTTGAATCCACTCTCAATCTCAAAAGAACAAGCGAGGACGAGGCGATAGTTGTGAAATGGGAGTTCGAACTTCACAAATTGATCTTAGTGCCCGGTGCACTCGAGAAGGTTTTGTCAAAACTGAAGGAACTCAGACCAGAAATCATGGTAATTGTGGAACAGGAAGCCAACCATAACAGTCCTGATATCTTGGACCGACTTGCCCAATCATTCCCATACTACTCCAGCGTATTTGACTCCATAGAGAAAGATACGACCGAACATGATATCGAAAACAAGGTATCGTGGGAGATGGATTTTAGGCGGCAGATCACTAATGTGGTGGCGCGAGAGGACATCCAGCATGCTGAGAGACATGAAACACAGGCTTGGTGGCGAGATCAGCTGCGTCGTTCAGGATTTCATCCTGTTCGCCAGTGGTTCAATCATACAAGGGGTTTTCTTTTCAGTGACTTGACTCAATACACTATTGAAGGAAAGAATGGATGTCCCTTACTGCGTCGATACACTGTCCCTCTAGTTATCACATCGGCATGGAAACCCGAACTTGCTCAGTCTGATGGAGGTGAACAATCTCATTCCATTCTTTGTTTCTCTTAAAACAAGAAATACGAAACAATTTTTTTGTTTCGAAAAAATGATATCAAACACCTCACATTTCTTTACTATGATTATTATTGTTGTTGTTTATTTTTCACTACAAATGAACGCAATTTTATAAATGTCAGTTGGAAAATATATTTGAGGTTAGCAACTATTCATTCATGTGTATCGAGTAAGGTCTTCTCTCACAATCTCTGAAAAGCTCTTTGTTATTGAATTTTGTATATTTTATTAATTTAATTAGAGGGAATGTGAGGTTTACTTGTGATTATTTCATTATTAAAACTCTGAAACATCTCAACTCAAAAAGCTTAAGCTATTAAATAAGAGTTCAAGAATGATTATATATTAGTCTATAACATGGTGAAATGCTAATCATGCAGGCTCGGACAACAAGGAGAACGTGGGCAGTCCAGAATCCATGTCGTTAGGTCTAGAGTTCAATGATCTTAGCATAATACAAAATGAAGGCGAGGAAGAAGGTGATCCTACTATCATGAGAGAAGGAAATATGTGGTCTCCAGAGGTACCCCGTCCTGTATTTGCCTTCATGCTTTTTATCAGATTGCTATTTGTTTATATAGATGTCTAGGGAAATTAATAGGATACTCAAATCTTTAGTATTTCTTTCATACATAAAGAGTTTGATTGTCTATTAATTTTTCTAAATTCTTTGTTATGTCCTGCTATAATTCTTACAATTCTCCTCGATGAATGAGATTGCTTCTACGGTTTTTGCAGTGCCCCTCAATCAATGAGATTGCTGCTTCAGCTGAGATATTTGACATATTGGAATATGTGTGTCATGTATATAAGCTGCCCCTGGCACTAACATGGATATCGGATGGCAGAGAGCCTACCAAAAATTCTGAGGGAAAAAATGTTCTACGCGTTGAGGATACTGCTTGCTACGTCAATGATTTAGGAGCAACAGAATTTGTTGAGATATGTGCAGAATTTGATCTTGAGGAAGGGCAAGGTGTTGCTGGAAAAGCCCTTCTATCAGATATTTACTTTGTCCCCGATGTCTCTGAACTCGATCCAGCTGATTATCCATTTGTTTATGAAGCATGGGAGTTTGGCCTTCATGGTGCTGTTGCAATCAAGCTAAGAAGCACTTACAGGAGCAGTGTGGATTACATAATAGAATTTTTTCTCCCTTCAAAAATGAGAGAAATTTCAGAAAAACAACTTTTGGTGAATAAAATACTATCAACCTTGCAGAAGAGCTGTAGGAATTCATGGATAGTTTGTGGAATGGATTTAAATGTGGCTGAAGTTGTCTCTGAAGTTACCGCGGCTGAGATGTCTGATCCTGGCAGCTCTCCATCATCTTCAAATGTTGATGGTTCAAATCTAAATAATATCATGGGATGGAACATGCTTAGCCCAGTGGATGACTTAGTGGAAATATATGAGACTGATGAAAAGGTGCCTTTCTTAGCAGCAAATTTATCCTATAATTGAGCCCAGATTAAACCTGGATGTAGTAAATTACATGTCTTTCTTGGTTGTCTCTTTACAGGAAACTGGAGAATCGAAAGCCATACTGGAATCAGCTTCAAGTGGTGACAAGGAGATGGTCAACTTAGACTGTTCCAAGGGGATCTTATCTATAAATAAATAATGGAAACAAATCTGAGGTGTAGGAGTTCTTCAATATTGAGGTGGATGAGGATGCTGAAAAGCTCTGGATTATTATGGTGTTCTCAAGGCTGCAGCGCAGTACTAGACTGCACCTTCGAAACAAGTCATGAACTCATGAAACATCAACGTTTTATCTTCTTCTTGATTTCCTCCCACTTTCTTCTTTCTTCTCATCTGGTTTTTCTTGTTTCATAAAGGTAAAGTTCATTGCAGTGCCACAAGAAAGATGAAGTTCATCTTGAACTCACCAATCCAAACAAACACCAAGTCATGAACTAGACTGTGTTTTCTCTTTGCTATCTATTAATAAATTTGTTCTGAACATGAAAAAATAAATAATGGGATCAATAGATTTTAACTTCTTTTCTTCTTCTTCATGATGGGTAAACCATAAACTTGAGTTGCATAATTTTATACAGAATTGATAAGCACAGAGTATACAAAAAACAAATGATATGAAGATTCTACAGCACCCATTATTATGTATGGCTGGCTCTCTTTCTCTGTATCTGCACTTTTTGTAATGAAGAAACTCCAAAGAAAAGTATGATCAGTAGAGAGAGCAAGGAAAAACAAGAGAAGAAGAACTGGCTCACCTCATTAAAACTCCTATTGAAGTGCGCAGGACAATAGCTGTGGTCGAAGGTAAATAATCTTTGATTCCAAGTTCACTCAAGAATAGGTTCTGAAACTTGACATGACATCAGGACTGATGAACAAATAGTGAAAAGACAAGGAATTATCGCGGTTCATCTAGTCCACTCTACGGACGAAGAAGCTAAAATGAATGAATGTATATGGTATTGCTATAAAAAATAATATTTATAATGAATGATAGATGAAGATCGAACGAAAATTAATAAAAAAATCAATCCCTTTATTATTCCAACAGATCCCAGGATTTATATCTCTACTGATTTTTTTACTGATTCTCGTAATATGAGAAGTTCACTTGCTGAACTCTATATTCTTGGCTTTTCAAGACATTGATTGGACTTAATTTGCAGAAGAGATCTAAATTATAGATGGCTTAATTAGTGGGAGAAATATTAATAAAACTACACATCTGCAGATTCAACAAAGAACAAGAAATCATACTGGATGTAAACCTCTAAGACACAAATATTATTGTTTACATCTTAACCAGCCAATAACTTAATGTTGGGCCTTCAAGCTTTGATGGGGTATATTTATGGGCTAAGAGTGGATTTGATTGGGCAACTTGATGGAGGAGGCCTACATAGGGCTGCTGATTAATTTTATGTATGCCCTCTGTCTCTGATTTGGTTTGATTAATCTTCTTGGAAGAATTAAGTAACGCTGGCAAAACCCGACGATTGACAAATCTATGAAAGGGAAGGTGCAATGGTGTTCATAAATAATTAAATATATTGATTTATAGCATCTGCAATGTCTTTAAATTGGTGTCCTGCATGTAAAGAAGTCCCTCTCCCTTGCTACTAATTTTTGGAACCATAATATGCTGCTCGGAGATGAAGCTATTGTTCATTTGAAAAGAAAGTGGCCATACACTTCTGTTATGATCAATTCTTCGCAATAAGCATAAATGCATGAACTATCCAGCCACTTTTTAATTAGGGTGTTTTATTAGTAGAATATTAATAGTAGTGCTCTTCCTAGAAAGTGTTATAATTAGATAAAATAAATTAACTCACTCGATCTTCCATGTATTATCCATTCGCCATCTTAATTATATTCACCAGAAAAAAAAAAGAAAAAAGTATTGTCAACGTCTAAAATAAAAAATTAAAAAGAAATGCCTAGACAGAGAGACCTGGAGAGTTTAAAGCAAAAATTAAAAAGAAATGCACTGAAAAATAATCTAACTGAAATAATTGTTGAAATGGTTGTGGTTTTATTTATATTTAGTACAGCCAAGGACAGTGAAAGCTATGACAGTTAAGTGTCAAATTTTGCATTCCAGAACCACCTAATGACGGAGGAGTACGTTGCCTTTCGGTTTGGAACTTGAAGGAGTGAGCCATTTGAGGTTTGTGTGTAAACGTTTTTTATACTTGAAGGAATATCAAATTTTTTTGTTGACTGATTTGAGACAGTGTCAGTCAATAAAAATGTTTTTACCTATTTAGCCTCAAATGTTTTTTGAGGTCACTATCTAAAATGTTTTTACTTATTTAGCCTCAAATGTTTTTTTGAGGTCACTATCTAAAAATGTTTTTACCTATTTAGCCTCAAATGTTTTTTGAGGTCACTATCTAAAAATGTTTTTACCTATTTAGCCTCAAATGTTTTTTGAGGTCACTATCTAAAAATGTTTTGAGGTCAATATCTAAAATGTTTTGAGGCTGAATAGGTAAAAACATTTTAGATAGTGACCTCAAAAAAAATTTGAGGCTAAATAGGTAAAAACACTGACGACCTGGAATCGCATTCATACTACCTGATTAAATACCACCTCACTTGTTATCTTCTATACTTCCTACAACTCTCTTACTGATTCTAGAGTCGAAGATGCAATTGCTATTAAGACTTGCTATTAAGACTTGTTATTAAGACTTGCCATTTATATAAATACCACCTCATCGACATGCAATTGCTTCACTTGTTATCTTCTCTACTTCCTACAACTCTCTTTCTGTTTCTTTGTTTTCTTCTTGTTGGTGCTCAGGAGAGATGAAGATTGGTGCAATCAAGATGAAGATCGTGGGTAAGAAATTTTATACTACTTTCTATCTGAATTTCTTATCTCATGACCCAACCTGATGGTATTAAGTCTGATTTATTCAGGTTTATTATGCAAGTTTTGTTGATAATTAAATTTCCAAGTATTTATTTCATGTAAGTGTATCTATGTGACATTTAAGTCTTATTTATTTTATCATTTCTCTCTTTGGGTTGCAGCATCTCTGTTCCAACTCTGGCACCTAATAATATCACTGCTGCCGTCAAGATTGCCAGCTTCTCCTCCTAATATTGACGACCTGGAATCGCAATCATCGCAACCCCTTCCTTCTTCTTCTAATACCACCTCAGAATCACAATCTCCACAAGCGGGGCATCCACCTTCTCCAGAATCACCAACAGGAGGGCGGCTGCCTCTTACTATCAACGAATCACAGCGAAACAATGTTCTTGACGCGAAGCCGGACTTTGAAATTGAATTAAAGAAGACGCTCCTGAGTTTATGCTTCACAGCAGCACTTCAAATCACAATTCAGTACAAACAGGTTGCTGAATCTGAAATCCATAAATCCATCAATTTGATTTCCTTAGCTATAGCAGCTATTTTTGCGTCTCTATGCGTTTCACAGTTTATTGGAAAAAAGATTCCGACTGCATCCACAGTGCTGGAGAAAGTTGCGTTCTTCCTAGCGGCCACAACGTTTTTCTTCGCCATAGCAACTCCATTCGCTCTTGGCATCAAATGTGCTATATGGGCAGTTTATATCATGTCGTTGATCGCTATTGCCTTCTGCACTTGCCTCTAGGCGGTTATCCTACCTACCATATTCATTTTCCCATCAACTAATTACTGGCATGTCCACAAAGTTGTGGAGGTACTAGCATTAGTCCTTTTAATAAAACATACTTGATGGGGACTTTATTACAGAGAGTTTGGGTCTGCAACCTTTTCGTTTATCAAATTTTTTTTTTTTTTTTTTGCTTGTTTGTTGTTTTATATGCTTCCGCCGCCTTTTATCGTTATCCATGTGACAAAGTAAGACGGGAGTGATAGCCATCTAATAAATTGGAAGAGAATATAAAGTGCTGTAGTGATCTTATGCTTCCAATTTTTGCTTCCAATTTATTGTGCAATCTAAGCTATTAGTGCTGCAGTGATCTGTATACATATTCCATAATATTCTCTTCCAATTCATCTTTGGAAGAGAATAAATATTTGCTTCCAATTTAT
>Ga0325404_1002714_pt1 | contig 18896 bp, 16 predicted proteins | sample PopdelMetagenome_18_FD_205664 | JGI IMG/M metagenome (GOLD analysis project Ga0325404, IMG submission 205664) | Populus deltoides microbial communities from Bellville, Georgia, United States - Xylem-Control-R1 | ecosystem: Host-associated > Plants > Phyllosphere > Stem > Wood/Secondary xylem... | reverse complement strand
GATTGGGTGCAGGTTCCGCTCTCATGGAGGAGCTCTTGTCCACGCTCACCATGGAATTGGACCCAACACGCCACGTGTCTCTCCTATTCCCAAAAAGGAATAGAAAAGGAAGGTAAAGAAGCAATTACCCACTGGAGCGGTGATCAGCATCACTTCACTGCCTTCGGCTTTCCTTGCTTTCAAGCGAGTTTTGAATTTCTGTTTCTTTCCCCCAAATAAATAAATGAATTATTATTGTTTAAAAAAAAAATAACAGGAAAGAAATCCTGAACAAATGGGCAACAGAGAAGTAGTAATAATAATAATAAGTGGATAACGATGATCATCCATCCATGGGCTCCATTCCCATCCCCATGACTATTCGGTTGCTTACTTTCCTTTGCCTACTCTTTTCTTAATTTTATTTAATTTTGGTTTTTTTTTGACGGCCTTTTTCCTTGTCTATAAAGAGTCTCCCTCTATTTCTGTGGTGTGCAGGTTTGGATTTTATTGTGCCTTCATTTCTGTAAGTCAGCCTCACCGGCCCTTCTGCTAACCTCTATTGCTCTTTTGATTCTTTGAATTCTTTTAATCATTCTGCTGCTTCTGCTTTGTTTAACTCAATTCACTCTGGTTTGGATTTTCCTTTGTTTTTTCCTTTTCTCTTTCAGTCCTTTCCTTGCCCTTTGACAATGTTTGAAACACTGAAATTCTTGTTGGTCTCTGTCAAAGTTGATGACCACAAATCCCATTTAACAATCCATCTCAAAACAGTGGCTGCTTTCCTTTCCCATCCTAACCATTTCTACACTTCATTTTTTTTTCCTGGGGATCCATTATGTGTGCTGTTGGAATGGGCTGGAACAGCTTTTTTGTTCTCTAAATCATTTTGATTTTATGTTATCTCAGGATACGAAGATCTAATGGGAGATTTTTGTATCAAAGAAGAAATTAGTGATATCCCTTCAAGTGTAATTATCACATCTTATATCCCATATAATTTCTCTAATGCTTAGTTCCTTTTCTTTTCTTGAGGTGATTCTTGATGTCTAACTCAACGTTATGTCTAACCGTGTTTTTGACTCTCTCTGTTTCGTGATTTTAGAGGCACCAGTTTGATCATCCATCAAGTGAATGCGGCCTACTAGAAAGACATGGTTGCCAAATAAAGCATGTGGTAAGACTTGCATTTCGAATTTGTGTGCATTTGTGAGTGTGTGTGTGGACGTGCGTGTGCCGTGTGCCTATTGAAACTTGGTGTAGTTTATATTTGGTCAAAGCTAAAAGATGGGATTCTGGGAAGAACCAATGTGATGAAACGCTTCTTCATTGATGAAGGATTGTCATGAAATTATGGTGTAAACTTTCATTGCGACTATCTATGCTGTACTCAATTCAGTTTGATTTGAAAGCTCAGTTTTCTAGACCTTATATGTCCTCTTATCAGGCACATAATGATGCTGTGAATAACGTGAGTCTTTTTGTTGATTCTGTTGGATCGCCCTCATCATTGGATGACATTTTTACCTGCCTCTTAACATTGACTACATATTTAAGGCGTCGACTGGTTCATTTTATTGGTGAGTGGTAGGCTATCATACGTGCTGAATTAGCTCTTCTGGTTTACTTTCATATTTTTGGAATATTTTGGCTACATTTGATACGAAGCTGTTTCTGCAGAGGATCTTATATACCAAGATGTCAATGGATACTCAGAGAGTTTTGTGGCCAGTTCTTCTGGACCGCATTCACATTCTTCAGGACACAACATCTATAGATCTAATGTTGAAGGTTTTTCATTGTTTTCTGAACATCATATTGCTAATAAGAGTCCTGAAATCCACAGAACAAGAGCGGCGGAAGTTAGGGAAGAGTTACTTGTAAATACCAGATACGAAGCTAGAACTGGTTGCAGTCATCGAGGTGTTTCATTAATTATTCAAGGGTATAAATATTTTCTGTTAAACTTCTCCATTGTTTGGTTACTGAAAAAAAAGTTAGATTTGTCAAGGAAATAAAACCAAAACCAAGCTTGTTTAATCTAGTTTTCAATTTGAAATTCCACAATGAGCCTGTGTAAATTTCTTTTTTTTTCTTTGAGCTGATCATACATTTATCCATAAATGAACTGAATGACTGATTATTTTTTTTAATTAATTCATTTTTTTTTTCCTCCTGTTTTTCTTCAATAATTTGTCAAAACAGTTTCTTAATCTGAACTATCTGCGTCATGCACATGTCCATGTGGGTTTTCTAATGCACAAGGTTCAAAAGTAAGTAAGATACAAAATTTGATAGTACAAATATGCTATTGTTATTTGCAGCTATTTGATAGTCGATTCCTTGAATATCATTTTCTATCACAAATTTACTCTGAGAGGGGTGCAGGTTGATGCTCCCATTGTTTGGTTTACGACTTGCCTGGAGGTTGGCATTGGCCTCCTGGAGATGTTCACTTTATTATATCAGATGTACGCAAGCTCAAGTTCTTAGGTAAAAGAAGTTGTTTACAACTTTGCAGGCTCATAGGTCATTTTCTGTAGAAGAGTTTTTGAAGGTTTCTTTTAGGCTTTACCTTCTACGCTGAAATTACTGACTCCATCTGTATAAATTTTGCTTCCTTTCATTTTGTTCTTGTATGATTTTAGTCTGCATTTTTGCATCTTCAGCATTACTTCTCGTGTTCGCAAAACTTTGCGCGGTTCGTCAGATGATATTGGATGGCTACAGCATACACGTGACATGGCTCCAGTGGAGGATGGTACAGTTAGATTCTTAGAGCTGCTTGAGAAAATAAGGTAAGGACCAATTTTTATTTGATATATCTGATAAGTAGAAATTAACCAACTGCTATGTTTCAAAGGTTGGGAAACTAAAAAAATGTGATGGCATTAGGCACTGGAGATGGAATATTTAGGACTTAACAGTAACTGCCTTTTTTGACTTGTTTCATTTGAGACTCGTTAATTAATGCAGTATCTCTGAAATTATTTTCATACTGGTATATGCTTGTTGCCTTGGTTGTGCCTTGTCTCAAAGAAGTGTTTGGGATTGCCCGGTATGCGCTAGATAGTGAGATCCATTAGTGGTCAAACTATGATTTTTCATTTAACTGCATTTTCAACTTAAAGTTACTATTTTTTCAAACAAATTGTTCACTTGAGTGTTAACTGCTACTCTGTGCTCTGTCAGGGATATGAATTCTTATAATTGGGTTCATAATTTTATTGATACTTACTCTCACTTTGTTATGCTTATTCCTCAGGAATGGAGAGCACAACCTTCCGAACTCATTTGTTTATTTATTAATACCAGGTTTAGAAAATCCCTGTGTACCCTGATGTTCAAATCTGGAATTTTTTTTCAGTCAATAGTTGGCATGTTGTAAACCCAACAGTAATGCAAATTTTTACCTTTATCAGGCCTTTTTAGTAATCACGGCCCCCTGTATTTTGTGGGTACTAAGAGATTCTTTTCTAAGATGGGTCTAGCTTGCCACATTGCAAAAATTCACAGTGAGGTAATCACTGTTTACTCGGTCCTTTATCTAGACTAAAATTGACTGGAGAACCAGAAAGTTTTACAAAAATGATTATTTAATGAGGTTGTTTGTCCTGTTCTCTAATTTTACTTTTTCTTTCACTTCTATAGTTAAGTTAGATCATAAGCTATTATGATATCAACTGCTTATCCATCGCGCTGCCATTGTTATGAAGGCATCAGTGGAGCATAATGCATGGGAGCTGAAGCAATATATTGAGGAGCTATATTGGGGTTCAGGCAAGCGTGTGATGCTGCTTGGGCACAGCAAGGGTGGGGTTGATGCTGCAGCTGCGTTGTCGATATACTCTTCTGACTTGAAAAACAAAGTTGCTGGACTGGCATTGGTACAGAGTCCATATGCTGGAACCCCCATAGCTTCTGACATTCTTCGTGAAGGCCAGATTGCTGACAAAGAAACTCGGAGGATCATGGAGCTTTTGATCTGCAAAATAATTAAGGTAGTCCTTGTCTCTGCCTAGATACAAATCCATAAGAAAGTCTGTGCAAATAATAACAAGGAAACTCTTGTTATGCTGATATGTTTCCCGAGCTTTATATAAATAGCTTTCCATGTTGTTTTTATTTTGATTCTTATTTCCTTTGTGTCCTATCTACTGCCAGAGTTTATAGTTATGCTCCTACACAGGATTACTGTTTATTTTTGAAATGTGTCCTTGTGTTATGTTACTTGGATCTTGTCTGTGGCTGGGTGCTTTTTGTGCTTCTCTTGACTATATGATTTTTTTTTCTGCATCTGCATCCCAATTTGTTGAAATATCTGGCTGATTTCTTATATCATCATGAATAAATTTAGGGTGACATACGAGCATTGGAGGATCTCACGTATGATAAGCGGAGGGAATTCATCTCAAAGCACCAGCTTCCAAAGGAAATTCCTCTTATCTCTTTCCACTCGGAAGCAAGCATTGCTCCAGGTGTCCTTGCAACAATGACTCACATAGCACACGCAGAACTTCCTTGGCTTCCCCTCCCAAAGTTTGGGAGCGAGGAATCTGATGACTTCCAAGCAGGACACCAGGTGCCAGTAGTGATTCCCGCATCTGCTGCTATGGCTGTGTGCGCACTCCACTTGCAGCTTAGGTATGGAGAGAAGAGTGATGGGTTAGTGACATGCCGTGATGCTGAAGTTCCAGGTTCAGTTGTAGTCAGGCCAGATAGGAAGCTGGATCATGCTTGGATGGTTTACTCTTCAAGAAAGAAGGATCCTAGTGAACCTGATTCTTGTGAAATGTGCGAGGCTCTTTTGACTATGCTGGTGGAGCTTGGCAAGATGAAGCAAGAAAGAGATGTCTCCGGTGCCTTTTAAATTCTTTACAAGGAAGTCATTGTTTTGGGCCCTCTTGATCTCGAATTCCCATTTATGAAGATAGCACCATGTGACGTTTGCTCCTTGCTTATGGGAATCATAAATTGAAGGGAAGAAACATTTTTGCTGCAAGTTACGATCTGCGCTCTTGTCTCCTTCATTGCTTAATTTCACGCTTTGTACATTTTATTTCATATCATGCCGTATTACAAACACTAATACATTCTGAATGATCGATTTAGCAAGAGAGCAGGAATTTGGAATGTTAGAACTCAAAAAGTAAAATGTCAGAAACTTTCAAATCCCTTCATTTTGGGATCCTACATCTTAAACTCCAAGGTGGATGATGCATTTGCTCAAAACTTTTCAAATCTCATTCTCACCACTGAAGCAAAGCAAAGTTTTCACTTCCAGGGTTTCCCTCGTCGGCTCCACTATCAAACGCAGCTCCACCATTAGTCCACCGCCTGTTATTCCAGTCTCCTCTGTGTCCTCCGATCATAGAGTTCCCATAGGTCTCCAGCACCAAACCTGTAGACTTTCGGTGGTGCTTCTTTTCTCAGTTCATAGAAGCTAGATAGGATCTTCCCACGATGAGCAAAACATGCATGTTGATATAATGTCTACGGAAGTAGTGAGATGAGAGCCCAAAATAAGCAGGCCATCGATTTCTTGAAGATATGCATGTAAGCGGTACTGTAATGAGGTGTTCTATATGAGACTTTCTCCTCCCACAGACATCTCTGTACAAGCACATGTCTCTCTCAGAAATCCAACTATAGTAGGCTCAAAGGGACCCCGGCCCATTTACTTGATGCCCTTAAATTTGCAGGGGCCTTCTACCTAGATATGAAAATCAAATATAATTCAATGAACAGATGCATACTTGGCAGGGCAGCATGGTTCATGACATCTTCCACGCCATGTGTTAGCGAAGAACAGGGAGCAGTATAAGATTGAACAAGATGCTGCAGTTTCAGTAAAAAAGTCGAAGAGAAGAGGGCTCAATACCTTCGGAGTATGGGTGGCATGTGGACGAGCCTGAATTATTATTGAATACCCTGCATGTATCTTTGTACTGAACAAGAAAAACGATCATAGGGCTCCCACTAGAGTTTTAATGAAGGCAGGCATGGGTCCTATTCTTATACTCTGAATTACTCTTCCGAAATCTTGATCTAACTTGCTATAAGGATTGATTCAGATGATAAAAGAAAAGATTACAATATAAAACCTCATATTCGAGTTTCATCTCTAACTTCTTCTTCTTTTTTAGAAGGCATTTTTGCACCCATTTGAGGAAATAGCCTCCTTGTCAAAAATATAGTAAGGGTTCTTCTACGTTAATATGAAAATTATAATACTTTGCATTGCATGCATGGTCAATCTATATGTAAATCTATTTATTTTACAAACAATGAGCTTAATATTAGAGAATGATATAAAACAAATCTTATTTTATAGTTTAAATTTTTAAGTTATAATGATTATTTTATATAGTATTATGACCACATGATCACGAGTTCAAATCTTACTATCCCAATTTTATGTAATAAAATTAAGTATAAAATAGCATGAGTTTCCACAAATTTGAAGTCTAAATAGTTTTTATTAGGAAGAAGTGTGTTGGAGAATAAAATAAATTATATCTTGAATCTCACATGACTTCAGCTTTTTAGATTGAAATGATTCTTTTTTATTTAATATACATAACTATTAAAATAATCAAGATATGAATATTCTTGATTATTTTAAACAATGAAAGGAAGAAAATCTAAGAACAAAAAAATGAGATTATGAAGCAAATATCCAATCAACTAATCAAATAATAAGGTCCAATGTTTTGTATTATTTTTATTATCTTAAATGTATCATATATATATATATATATATATATATATATATATATATATATATAAACTCTAATCAACTAATCATCTCACCATCAATGCTAAAATCAAATGGACAAAGTTTGAGATTCCATTATATATTAGCTCTGTTTTACCCTCAAATTAGCATGCATCAAAAAGTCTGCCAAGAAAATAGAGAAGCACCCCATGCCATGAAGCAAGGGTTTGCACTGTAAAGAAATGAGTCATGTTATAGCTAGTAGTAAACTTCAAAGCCCAGGGAAAAAGCATGGAGTGCTTAGGATATTAAATGCATTCAAATTGTCACTATGGCTTAAATTCAGGACTTTGGATTATAGTGGTCAGGATTTGAACAGTGAAAGTTAATTAATAATTTTGCTTAATATACTGTGTATAATTAAACCCAAAAACATGCAAGACGGAGATCTAGTATAGCAAGTGGTCTCATCCTTTTCTGTACTCGTACTTGAATCATATTATTTGAAGGCCGAAAAAGAATGCAATAGAAAATATAAGAAATTTTCAGTTAAACAATAGAGAATGGTTAAAATGAACAATCTTAAATTTCGATAAAAAGTAGTTAACAAAAAAATGCATTAGAATATATATATATATTTTTTTAAAAAAATAAAATGTATCAATATAACATGGGAAAGGGATCACTCTGAATTCATGTAATGTACTTTTTTTCACTTCAATAATTGATTTTTTTTTTCTTTACTATTTCATCATTTAATTGGAATTTGAGGTTGATGATGAGTTTGGTTTACCTTTTTCATCATTATCATTGTTTTGAAAAAACATCCTAGCATTGAGTTGACACTCAATTTCAAGAAAAAATCAATTTTGTTGTTTACAAGAAATTAAAACAAATAAAAAATATCAAGCTTTTTATTTCTAAAAAAATATGGTATCAATTCTGGTCCATTTTCTTTATGGTCTCAAGTCATCAAAATTGTTTTCAATTTGATGTTTTAATGTGCGTTGATTGGGATTTTGAGTTGATAACTTCTTTGTATCTACTTTTTATGTGTTTATATCGGTCTTAAAAAATATCTTGATATTGGGTTGGTGCTCGATTTCATGAAAAAAAAAACTATATTTTATTGTTTAAAAAATATTGAGAATGAGGGGACCAAGATTGAAAAAAAGAAAAATGGGAAGTATTTAAAAAAAAACAAAATAATTGTTTCAATGAATTTTTACCAAAATTTTACTTTTGTATTTTTTCAAATCTCATTTTTTGTCAATTTAGTTTAACAATTGAATGATTTGTTTCAAAACTTTATTTTTCTAGTATTTTAGTCCTTGAGCATGAGAGAGGAGATAGAGGGTCACTGAAAAATAGTGATGGAAAGAGAAAGTTGGTGAATGACCACTTTTCTTAACAAAACTTTTTGTTCTTGAGATCAACGAGTTCTATTTAATGAGAGAGTTTAATTTAGCTAATTCTCCCCCTTTATCTTACTCAAAAAAATAGATGTAGGGTTGAGAATTTATTTAGATTTGGGTTGATTTGTTATTTTTAACCAATTAAACGCTAATTTAAGACCAAAAGTAGGAGTTTATTGAGGTCCATTTGGTGTTTTGTAATTGTGTTTAATTGAAAAAAAGAAGTGAAAATGATTTTTTTTTTGCCTAAAAGTTAGTAGCTCAACTTTCTAACCACCTATGGCGGTCGGAATCTGTAATAATAAAGGACATGTAATTTGCCACAACAGTGATGCGTTGTCGTTCTTTTTATATATATATAAAAAGATAGCGGTGGATGACATTTCACCTGTCTTTTATAAAAGGGGAGAAAACTAAGGCTCAGGCTTGCCCCAGGATTCAAGCAATTCATTTTGAGAACCACTAATTTGGCTTAGTTTTATGAGGAATTCAAAATTTTAAAGGGTCATTAGAATCAGTAAAATGAGCTTGGAAGTGCCTTGATATGGTCACAACTGTTAGAAGAGTTGATGGAAAGGTTACTCTTAGATATTAAATGTTGCAATAAACTAGAGGAAAAAGGTATCGAGTTTTACCCTTTGATTGTCCATAGAGGTTGATGGCTCAGAGCTTGTAAAATGTTCAAGAGAATATTTAAGCACAACAAAAATTTTACAATTTAGGTTTAAACTTAGAGGTAGAGGAGCTGAGTGCTAAAAAGAAAAAAATATTGGTTAATCTTGTAGCTCGAGAACATATACATGTCACTATGGAAAAAGAAAGACATGACTTGTTGACTCAACTGCAATAACAAAAACATGTTTTTGAGGAATTTGAAGCAAGACTTAAAAGGATGTTAAAAGCCAATAAGGAACAAGATCACATGGTGGTAAAAATGGTGCACACAATATTGATAGCTTAGGAGAAAATTATGGAAAAGTGAAAGTTAGAAATCAAGCTTAAAGATGCCCAAATTGGAATAAATGGATTAAAGTAAACAAAAAGGATGCTTTAAAAACAATGTCAACAACAATTAAAATTGATCATATAGTTGGATAACTGTCTGGGGGCTTTGAAATTGAGTAACAAAAATCATCATTAAGAGTGAGTTAGCCAACATAAGGAATTTGTCTCGATTAGGCAAACCTTAACTAATGAGAAAGATGTTTTAAAAAGGGAAGCACATCATTAGGCTTTCAAAACCATATGCTATCACATGTAAGCTCAAGATGTCAAGAATCATTCCATAAGATTAAGAGGCATAGCTCAACACGTAGCAGAGGGTCAATTAGCTTTATAAGATAAACTTTTGCACTACTTTGGTCAGATTCAAGAATTCATCAACAAAGTCACACCATATCCGGGTTTAAAATTATGGAAAGAATGAGCAAAGTAACTTTGTATATGACAATGATTTTTAGAACAAGTTTGTATTATATCACACAAGCTTTGTACACTGTTATTTTGGATTAATAAAAAGACATTCCATCACTCTTTCTTGATATCCAATTGTTTACTTTGTATTTGATGTTTAGTTTATGTTTAAATAAATTCCTATAAGAGAAATATTCACTGAAAATTTATTTCTTATTGGTAGCAAATTTTCTTCTAATCAACCAAAATTCATGTGGGTTTAGTGTCCTAAGTGAGATATATTTTAAGAAATTTCAAACTAATCCATCCTTATAAACTCAATATACTAATAAACTCGAACAATAATAAACATGCATACTTAATCCAACTTTTTACATTCATTTATACATCTTATTTATTTTTTACATATAACCTAAGGAATAAATATAAGTTATCATGTAAAAGTTCAACTTTCTTTTAAATTTTATAGCCATAGATTTAAGTACGTGAAAATGAAAAATAAAAAGAGATCATGGCTTAAAAACGCAAATATAGGGAGCTAGTGAGTCTGAAAACAGAGTTTAGTAAGCCCATTAACTTGTTTGACTGAGCACTACAAGCTATACCATTAAAAAAAAGAGGCCTTTAATCCAGGGTAAACTCAAGCAAAAATGTCACTTTGCCCTAATATCCAGTTAGTATCATAAATGTCATCAAGGCCATTTTTTTTCCTCGCTAAACCAAGGGGCACCTGACATTTCTTTTTAGTCCCAATTCACAATGTATTTTCCATTCTTGAGGTTGTCATAAGCACAATAAGTCTAGGTTTCTTTAACTTTTAACCACGCAACTGAAGAAACCTAGAGGGTCAAGATGGCAAAAGAGCTTGACTTTGAAAAGTTGTTTATAATAGAAGAAGGCAAAAGAGCTTAACTTTGAAAAGTTGTTTATAATAGAAGAAAGACTTTAATCGATGGAATGCATAGACCATTATTATCCTAATAAAATCAGTTAAAATATGTCTCGTGTGTGACATTGTAATACCTAAAAAGTTTAAGATACCTAAGTTTACCAAGTATAATGGCACACAGTGTCCCATTATATGCCTACATGTATATAATGTCCAATAAAAAAAAATGATCACGCTATTCTCGAATACATTCAAAGCTCAATGATTTGAATATCTAATTGGCAATTTGGAGAAACTTTTATAATTATTCTTGTTATAGCTGAAAGAATTGATCAAGCAGTAAGAATAGAAAAAAATCTTAGACACTTGTGATGCGACCAACAAAAATAAAGGTTTATCGGCAAGAGAAAGGACAACAAAGTGCACTAGGTGAAAACCAATCATTTTTAACCCAGATGCCATTATAATAATCAATAAATGTTTCATAAGCAAGTCGATACCAGTAGTTACAATATTTAACTATTCATTTTGACACCATTCAATGTTACATCGATTGCCAATATAAGCTCATCTTCATAATTCCCTACTTACCAACCAAAAGATTTCCCTTTAAATTAGTCATTTTTAAGCGAATCAACATCAAATGCCTAGGTTAGCCTTGACAACCAGTCTTCTAGAAATACCTAAAAAATCTAGGAAACATTACCACCTCAATTGCTACCTTCAGGAAAAAATTTCAAAATACTCGCTAGCATTAAACAATCACTCCCACCCCCAAAAAGACCATTCCAACCACCTTACCCTCATTAGTAAAAACCCAACCATAAATTGGAATACAATGCTGGTGCAATTAGGCATAACATTGATCATTAAAATCCCTCTAAAGATAAACTCCTTCACCTTATCAAATTGGGTCGAGTAACATTTGATGAGTCAAAATACCCTAAATATGAACACAAATCCCTTGTTAAACCATATTGCTATAACGCAATGCAATGTAAACATGATTTTCAATGGCTCTAAGTTTGACATGAAAGAGTTCATTCTTGAAGATGACAATGAGAAATTTGTTTGTTATGTTATCCAATGAAAATTATCATAGGACACCCTCCAAAACATAGGCTGTTATGAATCCTGATGACTATTGTAAGTTCCATAATAAGTCAAGGCATGGTGCTAATAATTATAATGAGTTTCATCATGAAATTAAGACTAATGATCCTAGATATGCTACCAGTTGAGATCAATAAGATTGAGAATGAGGAGGGAATGATTTCTTTTCGAAGAGTAAATCTTGACAAAATAGAGGTATGTAGGAACTAACTAACAAATAATGAAACTCTAATAATGATTATGTCTATTATAACCTATAAGATTATTAATAACTTTGTGTTTTATCTTATAATTACATATACACTTCTTATAATAAGGAGTCACTCTATCATGTAGACTGAGGTTAGGGATTTGCCAAAAAGTAGAAGGTGTTTTACTCTAAAGAGTTGGGAAAAAAAAAAGGAATGCATATGAAAAAGTAGTAAAAAAAGCTTGCCAATGATAACAAAGTCAACAAACCAATATATGATGAAGAAGCCACTAAGTTTCCTAAATAATGAAACATGGCAACTAAAGTATGGTTGATCAATTAAAAAAACCCTAGCTTGGATATCCCTAATTTATGTTATATTGAGTTCAGAACCACATTAAAAGACACTTCAGAAGGTTTTAAATGAATCATATGTTCCTCAAGATATCACTTTTGATTATAGATAACATCTGGTGGGAAGTATCTAGGCCATTAACTACCTATATTTCTCTAAAGATGAATTAGTCCTAGAAGATATTGGACATAACAAGTCATTGCACATCACGGGTAAATGTAAAGATTACATCAAAGCCAAAGTTTTGATACATAATGGCTTATCTCTTAATATGCTTTTAAGGCACATTTTAAATCGTTTACTAGATGTTGTATCATATATGCTTCCAAGCAATATGATAGCAAAGGTTTATAATGGTTCACTAAGACAAATGATCGGTGACATTGATGTGGACTTAATAATTGGTTCGCATTAGTTGTGGCATCATTTTTGCATCAAATACTCAAATATATGGTCAATAAAGGGCTAGTGACTGCAAAAATAAAATAGATATTGTATTTGATAAATAATATGTTAATGCCTTATATAGAAAAGTTGAGCGAATTCAAGATTGAGACCTTTATGCCTTTAAGATTGTGAATGCAGAGTTGGTGCTTAAGAATACAGTGTTGAAGAATCTAAAAATTATATACACGGTTGTTAAATATATGATAGAGTACCGGTTACCACTAAGATATGATTTGAACAAAGGGTTACTATAGTGAATCAACTATATAAAGTTAAAAAAATATCAATCAACATTTTGGCTTGGGTTTTAAGTCAAGTAAAAGGGTTTACTGACACGATCAAAAGATTGATGTCTTATCTCAAGTGTAGGAGTGTTGAAGTAATAAATAACCCGGCAAGACCAGGATCGAACCACATGGAGATCAATTATATAAATTACAAATAATATATATAATAAAACAAAGAATTTAAAAGGACTTTGAAATGTGAGGATTAAACAAGGATAAAACAATTGTCAAGGTTAGAGGATCCACTAACGGTATTTCAAATAAGCATATTATAAACTCTTTTTATTACTCAACTGGAAATCACACACAAAGGAGGTTTCAATCAGATTATAAATTATTAACATGATTATATTAATTATCTTATTTGAGTAATGCCAATACTTGTAAATGTGGTCAGGTATTTATGGTGATAACTTATGTTAACAACAAATCAAGTTCTTTTCATAACACAGGTGTCAGTTATACCATACAGTTGGTTATGAAAGGATCAAGTATTTGTTGTACCAAGGGTTGTACAACACAAATCTAGATTAACCATTTAACAAGCAAGGTATTAAGAGTAAGTAAGATAACAAATACAAAACATGTTAGTATCAAACATTAAAGTCCATGTTGAATTCATACTATACTAATTCTTACACCATTAGTGTATTCTTTTCACCTTGACAAAATAAACTTAGCTAAACATAATAAAGATGAGAAACATGAATAAACAAAATAAAAATATAATAATGATATACATTAAGTAAGTAAAGGAAAGGAAATGAAAAGCATAAACAAGAGATTAATATAACATGAAATAAAACTTAAACATTATAAAATACAAAGAAAGAGAGTAAAGCAAGATCTTGATCTGAAAAACAAGATGCCTAAATGCATGGTAAATACCTCCTTTTATAGGCTAAAATTCGGAACTATTAATTTGATGATTAATTGTTGAGTGGGTGGCCACATCTTGACTTGGTGACAATCCTTATCTTCTTGTCTGTAGAAAACATCATTGCTAACATCATAATTTGAATAGATAGTCTTCATGAAAGTTCTGGGAAATTGTCTCAGCTTTCCAACAAAATAAGAATCGACGCATTTGGACTTCTAGAACTTGAGATATGGGCTGAACACTGAACATTATATGGGCTGCATGATAGATTCTGACTTCTCCGTTGTTGCTACCATTTGAACTCGAAAATGACACTTTTAAATCTTGGACGCTCATGAAAGTTTTAGGCCTATGTCTTAGCTTTCCATACATATAAACCAGACCTAAATCTAAGCTCTACAGCTCCAGTTATGATCCAATAACCAAATGATGTTCCAGTTTGGACTAAACCAACATCTCTTTTCTAAGCTTAGCCATCTCTTTGTCTTCTCAATTTCAGTAGTTAAACTCATCAATCAATCCTCTGATTTATGTGATAGGCCTATATTTAAAATCAACATTTACCATAAATTAAAGGTATCTTATATTATCAGACTTGTTATTATAAAACATGCTCTAGCTAAGGAGTTATTGATACTTCAAGTGCAAAATGATGATATAAAACCTTGATAAAAATACATTTTTAAGTACTAATCATTTACTTAAAGGTGGTGGAAAGGAAATATGAGAAAAGAATTTCCTGAATCGAGAGGTGCGATCCTAATTATAAAAAAAAATGATATTTCACCTATTTGTAACATATTTTCTCATCAAGCCCGTATAATATAAGCTAAAAATGAAATGAGAAACCTGAATAAGGTGTTTACCAATCTCATCATCCATAACCTGGACGAGAAATAGACTAAAGACTATGTCATCTATCTTATGTCGAGGTCAATTGGTTCTCAAGTTATGATCTTACTCTAGTTGACCATTAGCACCTTATAAAAGGTGTCATCCATCGAATAATTGGTTAAAATGTGTGCTGAGAGGGAAGAATTTGATAATTAGAAGGTATGAGAAATTCATATCGTTTTCAAATCTAAGTAATTTTGCTATTATGTTATCCTCATTTTTTTAATAATCATAGTTTAGGATATTGGAAAAGAAATCTATTTTGCGTTGAGCTTAGTTTATTTTCATATTAAGAGATCTTGCAGTTTTTATCCAAAAATAAAATTATGCAATTTTGGGAAATTTATTCATATTTTTCATTTATTTATCATTTACTTATCCCCATGCCTTTTGCTTTCAAGAATCCTGAAAGCGATGAATCCTTAAAATTCCAAAATCATTGCATTAAGCATATTTGGCCTAATTTGGATGAAACTTTAATTGTAATGGATCAAGAGAAATGAGAGAATGGTGAAACTAGGTTGGTGGAACAATTAGAGTATGCTATAAAACCAAATCAAGAAAAGTTAGAACATGTCAATATAGGTACAAATGATAATATAAAAGAATTAAAGGTTGGAACTCTGATTTTATAAGGAGAAAAAAGAAATTTGATTAAGTTGTTAAAAGAATATACTAATGTATTTATCTGGTCTTATGCTAACATGTTTGGTCTAGACACAGGTATTATAGCGCACAAAATCTCATTGATATAAGGATATAAACCAATGAAGCAAAATTAAAAAGGATGAGACTTGATATCTTAATAAAGATCAAAATAGAGGTTTCAAATAGTTTAAAGTTGGATTCCTTGAAGTGATATAATACCTATCCTAGATATCTAATATTATGAAAGTAGAAAATAAGGATGAAAGAAATTGAATGAATAATGATTTTAGGGATCTCAATAAAGTTAATCTAAAAGATGATTTCTCACCACACCTCACATAGATATCCTGGTCAATAATATTGTAAAAAGATGTCATTTATTCTTTTAATGATGGGTTTTCAGGGTATAATCATATTAGAAAAGTTTAGAAAGACAAAGAAAAGATAATTTTCATTACACAATAGGTTATATATTGCTATAAAGTCATGCTGTTTGGATTAAAAAAAAATACTAGAGCAACTTATAAACAAGAAATAGTTACATTATTCCGTGATATAATACATAAAGAAATTAAGGTATTTATGGATGATATAATCACCACATCCAAACAAAAGGAAGACCATGTCAAAATCTTAAAAAAGTTGATTGAAAGTATCAATTGAGATTGAATCATGCAAAATGTACTTTTAATATTAGATCTGAAAAGTTACTTGGCTTTGTTATAAACAATTGATATTGAGGTTGATCTAGATAATATTAATGTCATTTAAGCAATGCCAGCACAAAGCACCAAGAGGGAGGTCTAAAGTCTCTAAGGACACCTAAATTACATAACTCGATTTTTCTCTCAATTATCTACCATATATAAGCCTATCTTTTATCTCATATGAAAGAAAAAATTTAGGAAAGTGGGATAAATACTGTTAGAAAGCCTTTAAAAAGATCAAACATTATCTGCAAAAGCCACATTTATTCGTCTCATCTGTATCAGAAAGGTCTCTAATCTTGTATCTAACAATCACTAAAGTTGTCATTAATTGTGCATTAGGTCAACATGATGGTTTTAGAAGAAAGGAACAAGTCATTTTCTACCTTATCAAGAAGTTTACTAAATATAAGTCTCATTGCAATACATTAGAAAAGCTATATTACAGTCTAGTATGGAGTGCATAATGACTTTTTTAATACATACTATGGCTAATATCAAATATAAACCCTCTCAAGTATATTTTTTAGAGGCCTTACCTATCAAGTCGAATAACAAAATGAAAAGTGTTGTTGATTGAATATAATATCATTTATATGATGAGAAAGGCTATGGAAAGTGGTGTGATTAACGATTATGAGCCTCTAAACTCTGATTTTCTAGACAAGGATATCATGGTGATAGAACCAAAAACAAATGATACAAAGATGAATGGTGAACTATGTATTGTGAGCCTCTAGCAGACAATGTCATTAATGACTATGAGCCTTTAAACTTTAATTTACCAAACGAGGATATCATGATAACAGAAATAAAAATAAATGATACAAAGGATGAATGGTGTATTATGAATTCTCTGAATGTCTTAATGAATGATGTTGGGATAGTGATAATTTTTCAAAATGAGATATAATACCTCATCTCTATTAAGCTATAATTTGAATGTACCAACAATATAACAAAGTGTAAGGCTTGTATCCATGGTTTAGAGGTTATTTAAGAAATACAAGTCAAGGAAGTTGACATATATAGTGATTTAATGTTGATAATTCATCAAGTAAAAAGGGAGCAGAAGACTACAAATTATAAATTAAAGCCTTATTAGGAATACCTCACCAAGCTCGCAGGTGAGTTCGACAAGATCGAATTCACACACCTAAGCCAAAATAAGAATCGGTTTGCAGATGCTCTAGCAATTTTAATTTTCATGGCTAAAATTGACTGTGGGATCAAAGCACAACTTATTTGAATTGAAATTAGAAGTTGATTGTTTCTTATTTACAGGGGAAATTGATGAAAGACTATGGTATTATAATGTTAAATAGTTTATCAAAGGCCAAAATAGTCACCAGGGCTTCCAAAATGGATGGGAAACCTTTAAAAATAATGTCAATGGATTATACACACATGCTAATGGAAAATAATTTTGGTACTCTATTATAATGTCAAAACTCAACAAAAGCTAAGAAAGCTATACAAGAAGTCCACAAAGGAATTTATGTTACACACATACTAATGGGCATTTGATGACCAAACAAATATAGCAATCATGGTACTTTTGGATGACTATGGAAAATAATTGCATTGAATATATCAGGAAGTGTTATAAATGTCAAGTGTACCACTGTTATCTCTTTTTTTCTATATGGTTATCTCCTTGGCTATTTTCTATATAAAGACTAGATGTTATCAATCCAATCAATAATAAGGCAAGCAAATAGACATTGCTTCATTCTAGTAGCGATCAATAACTTTATCAAATGAGTAGAAGCATTGTTTTATACTTATATAACCTAAAAACTATTTTGATGATTTATTAAGTAATACCTAATATGTCAGCATGATTCACTAGAAATGCTAATAACAAATTATGCTCAAAACTTCAATGGAAAGATTATGGTTGAACTCTGTAAGAGGTGGAAGATTAACCATTTAAACCCCTTTCGATACTGGGAAAAAATGAATGGTGTTTTAAAGGCAACTAACAAGAGTTCAAGAAAATCATATAGAAGATGGTCGTTACTTATATAGACTAGCATGAAATGCTTTTATATACCCTTTTATGCTTATTGCATGACAATAAAGACATCTATAAGTATAAATCTATATTAGCTGGTTTATGGAATGGAAGTCGTGATACCAATATAGATCAAAATCACTTCTTTGAGAGTGTTGATGGAAATAGAGTTAAAAGACTAAGAATGAGCCAAGTTATATAATGAGCAACTAAATATAATTTGTAAGAAAAGGTTATTCTATTTTGAAGCGAAGAAAAAAATATAAATTTTTTTTTCAAAAGTGTTTTTGAAACACATAAACACACAGGCAAAAGAAACATTCGACATCTCATTCCACCATATTAGAGAGTGGAATGATAGATCTGCTAAAAAAAATTCTTAAGTTGGCGATCATGATCCAGAACATATCATCTAAATAGAAAGAGACACTATATCCTTTGATATCCATAATAATAAAAAAAAAATGAGAAACCCTTTAGTTTTTTTTGTAAACCATCATTGCCTTGCATGTTATATATATATGCATAGTAGGTTCAAAAGTTATGAACTCGTGATATAAAGTTATATGCTTCAATAGAGGAAATGAACAAATTACATCAGGTGAATTTTTTAATAGTTCAGTCAATATGTTTTCTATTTTTTAAGGACCGACATAGGCTTAACACGTCGTTTTTAACCTTAAAATGAGTTTAATAATGAGTTGACAAGTTTTCATCAAGTTAACATCATGTCTTAATTAAACTTGGATTTTAACGTTAGATCGACATGTCTCTTAGTTTTAGGGACCATTGTAGGTCTAGTGTAATGCTTTTAAACAAAAACGAGATCAATAATAAGTCAACGAGTCTTATTAGAGTAGCGACCAACATAGATTGAGCTTAGTATTCTTCTTAACTTATGTTTTGTAAATAAAAAAATAAAAAAAGGTCAAGAAATATAAATA
>Ga0325404_1002713_pt1 | contig 18896 bp, 7 predicted proteins | sample PopdelMetagenome_18_FD_205664 | JGI IMG/M metagenome (GOLD analysis project Ga0325404, IMG submission 205664) | Populus deltoides microbial communities from Bellville, Georgia, United States - Xylem-Control-R1 | ecosystem: Host-associated > Plants > Phyllosphere > Stem > Wood/Secondary xylem... | reverse complement strand
AACCTAGAAAAAATAACAAAATTGACCTAAACAACAACGTCTAGGCTTGATTTCTAATTCTAGGAGATCCAATAGTCTAATAAGAGTCGCAGTCTTAATGTGTTAATCTAATCTGACGTGACAAAATCTTCTCTTAGATCTAAACATGTGTCTCATTGATTAATAAAAACATGTGTTAGGCTATCCATATAGTTTTTTTAGGTCAATTCCCTATCTAGTTGTATAAAATTTCTATTTTATTGTATCATACATTTATCCACTTGTTCAGAACCTTTAATTATTATAAGCTGGATTACATCAGTGGTTTGAATCTCTGCTTATTAAAAGGAGCTAATTAATCTCATCTCCTCTCTATATCTTTTTTTTAACCATTTCTAGCAAAAAAAAAAAGAGGTTCTGCTGTGTAAAAGAAAAAAACTTCTAATCTATCAAAATTTTAGATTTTTTTTTGGATAAATGACATCAAACTTTAAGTAATATTTATATTTATATAACTAAACTAATAATATTTCAATTTTGTACTTTTATTCATCATGAACATGTCAAACTTACTTTTAGATTCCAATGAACTCCCCCCCCCCCTCATTTCTCTTTTTAAGTGAAAAAATAATAATGCTTAAAGCACCATAATCTAATATCAAAAAATAAAACTTGAAAAATAATATCATTACAAAACAACATTCTTTATAACATTTATTCATTACAAATGAGATGTAATGTCTTTTAAATTAAAAAATATTCATTTAAAACTTTAGAGCATTATGAATGACATCTTTAATTTGTATTCAAAATTTATGATTGTATATATAGATGATGCCCTTTTAATGATTATTTGTCAAATTTATTGAAAAAATACTGAAAAAAATGCTAACAAATAAATAAAAATCACCAATGAAATGTCATATAATTTTTCTATCGGTGATATATTATTTGCTTTACTAAATATTCATTTTCTTTCCCTAAATAAATTAGGCTAACTTCTGTTACCTAAATAATTTAGATATTTATCTGTTCATATGTGTGGGGGACCTTACAATTAATTCAATTATGTTATTCAAAATATATATCTATAATTCTAACATAATATCATTTCTACCCGGCAGAATTTAAAAGGTAGGAAAATATGTACAAATACGAGAAATTTTATTTTATTCAAGGAGTAAGTAATTTTATTATATTAGTTACTTTATGGATCTATTTTTTAATATATATATATATATATATATATAGAGAGAGAGAGAGAGAGAGAGAGAGAGAGAGAGAGATTCTAAATGGAGATATTATTATTATTTTTTATGAGTTATGGATTTTATTTTATTTTTGTTATTTGTTTTTCAAGGTCAGCTGTCATGTATATAATATAGTGATAATAACATTATAAGACTTTAATGTTATTATTTTAAGAAATATAATTTTCTTGGAAAGTGGGGATTTTTTTTAATGTTGAAATATTGATTGCATAACGCCAACGACTTGGAAGTCTTTGATGCCTTTCAAAGGTCACTGCTACGTAGCACAGACGAGACGACCTTTCAAAGGTCACTTACTAGTCACTACACAACATTGAAGACCTTTCAAAGGTCACTGCTACGTAGCACAGACAAGACGACCTTTCAAAGGTCACTTCTTCCATTTCCAAGTGGTCCCCTCTATTTGTTGCCTCATAACGTGCATTAGATGTTTGCATGAAACTGGGCCCAAAGGCTTGGAACTTTGCCAACAACATGTATTTGCCTTTGCTATTCCATTTTCCACTCCGGAGTGGGCATCTTATTTTAAAAATTGACCTTTTATTTTTTTTTGTTCAATTCTTCATAAGTCTTAATTTCCCTTTCACTACCTATTTATTCTTAATATGAAATAAAAAATAATAATTAGCCAACTCAAAGCATGGTTGATGCAGGCGATAACTATAACGATAATAACAATATAGAAAACACAGTAAAATTTTATGAGCGAAAAAAAAATACATATATGAATCATGAATTCATAATTTTATTATTTGAAAGTAAAATTAATAAAGTTTACTTTTTTAGATGTTTACAATATCTATAAATAGATAAAAAAAAGGCCCTACATCTATTAGAAAATAATTAGAAATCTAAAAGCATGCACAAAGGAAATTAAAATAAAAAACCAAATCAAATAATAAATCCAAAAATAACCTAGAAAAAATAACCTACATCCAGGCTTGATTTCTAATTCTAGGAGATCCAACAGTCTAATAAGAGACGCAGACCTAATGTGTTAACCCAATCTGACGTGACAAAACCTTCTCTTAGATCTAAACATGTGTCTCATTGATTCATAAAAACATATGTTAGGCTATCCATATAGTTTGTCTAGGTCAGATCCCTATCTAGTTGTTTAAAATCTCTATTTTATTGTATCATATCTTTACCCGATTGCTCAGAACCTTTAATTATTATAAGCTCGACTATATCAGTGGTTCGAATCTTTGCGTATTAAAAGGAGCTGATTAATCTCATCTCCCCTCTATATCTTTTTTTTACCACTTCTGCCAAAAAAAAAAAGAGTTTTTGCTGAAAAAAAAAAGGATTTCTAATAATCTACCAAGATTTTAGATTTTTTTTGTGCTGGATAAATGACATCGAAGTTTACGTAATATTTATATTTATATAACTAAACTAATAATATTTCAATTAATCTAATTTTGCACTTTTATTCATCATGAATATGTCAAACTTACTTTTAGATTCCAATGAAATCCCCCCCCCCCCCCCAATTTCTCTTTTAAGTGAAAAAAAATAAAAATGCTTAAAGCCCAATAATTTAATATCGAAAGATAAAACTTGAAAAATAAAATTTAAAAATAGAAACGTCGAAGAAAAAACACGAGTTAACCCGAGCTCACCCAACTAGCCGCTACCCTCGATATGAGATCAGAATAAAAAAATAAATTAAAAATAAAACTTTTTAAAAAAGATCAAAGTTAATGTCAAGAAAACAATTGAGTCCACCTGGGTTAATTTGATTAACTCGTAACTTGGGCCAACCTCATATAAAGAAAAGTGGAAAAAATCACTAAGATCATGACCCGACAATCTAATGTCAAAGAATTAAATTGAAATAAAAAAATCATTTTAAAAAAACAATGTAAAAAAAATTAAGATAGCTAAGATTCACTCAACTAACTCGCGATTCACATAATGTGATCGGGATAAAAAATTATTTAAAATAAAAAGGACCTAGATAAAAAGATCAAATAAAAATAAAAAGACTATCGAAAAAACCCGAAGTCAACCCAAGTTAACTTAACAACCTACAACTCAGGATAACCCCACAAAAAGAAAAATGAAAAAAAAATCACAAAACTTAAGGCATAATAATGTACTTTCAAATGATAAAATTAAAAAATAAAATTAAAAAAATCATAAAAAGTCTAAGACCTGTGATATGAGATCGAGATAAACTTACATAAAAGAATGATGAATAAACTATGAAGCTCACGATCCAATAACTTAACGTCGAATGATGAAATAAAAAATTAAATAAAAACCATGAAACTCAAGACTAAATAAAAATTAAAATCGAATGAATCTGGGTTCACTCAGCAAACCTATGACCTCGGATAAAATAGAAAAAGAAAAGTGAAAAAAACCATGAAACTCAAGATCCAATAATCTAAAATGAAATGATAAAATTGAAAAATAATTAATTTTAAAAAAACAACATAAAAATATCAAAGTTAAATCAGACTAATTCTTGAAACTAACTGTTTAATTAGCTGGTTAAATCAGGCATAAAAAAATATCTAAAATGATAAAATAGCTGCAAGCATCCCCGTAAACTCCATCTCAAGAAGGACGATAATTTACAATTCTCACCTCTAAAAGTCTAATTCAAGAAAGCCTTGCATCATCAAGCTCAAAGTCAGAATACAAGAAAAAACTCCAGAAAGCCTTGTATGAAATATCAAGTTCTGATGAGGATGGATTCGCTAATGAAAATCCAGATTATGGTCCTAATCTTCTGAGTTACACACACATATATAAGAATCTTCTAGTATATGTGGACGTCAGCCTTTATAAAACATCCACCTATTTTAATTATTCAAGAATACTTGACAAAACATTCTTGAATAATTTAATTAGATTTAAAGTTAAAAAAGCCTCCTGTAAATAAGTCTTTCATTCGAAGAGACTAAAAAAGCTCCCATTTTAGTATAGATTTATTATTGTACAGCCAAACTCATTGTTAATGTTGATTGGAATACTGAGATAATGATTTTGCTTTTATAGAAAAAGCACAAATGGCTTTGGAAGTAGGATATATTAATTTTTTTAATATTTTTTTTCATGGTAAAATGACCAATATGTCCTTTTGAATAAAAAATAATGGACCGGTGGAGAGGGGCACTTTCAAGTATTCCTTTTCACGTGCACAGTGAAAAGCTGAAGTGTCGTTGCATTGGAATTGTCTTTGCCCTTGGTCAAGGGGTTTTGTTTTTGTCTTTTCTTTTTGGTTCTTTTTGTAATTATCAAGTTTGATAAAATGCACTTTAGTAATAGGCATATATCATATTAATTTATTTTAAAAAGACAGTTTTTTTTCTTTCTTCTTTCCCGTTTTCTCCTCAGTTTCTAAGACTTCCCTCGCATATTCTTAAAATAGCACTTTAATTTTTTTTTTAGATTTGATTTTTTTTATTGTTATTTTTTGTATTTTAGATTATCCATGCATTTAAGATTTTTTTTCAATTTAATCCTCCTTTGGTTTTTTCACCTTTTAAATTTCATCCCTATTATTTTGATTTTGATTTTTAATTATTCTCTTAACTAAATTATCTTTTCAATTGCATCCCTTAATATTTTATATCTTTCCCTGAATTGAATTATTTTTTTCAATTGTATCTCTCAATATTTTAGTTTATTTGTTTTATGTTAGATTTGATTCTTATTTTTTTGATTTATTTTTATTTTATTTGAACTTTTTTTCTTGACTTTATCCGTCAACATTTTATTGCCTTTGATATTTTTTTTCTATGCCCTTTTTCTACGATGAATTTTTACTAGTATCATATTTTTATAAGGTTATCCTGATCTCATGTGTGTCAAGTCACAAGTTTTGCGTGTTAATCCAGCTTTGCAGGTAATTATTTTTTATTTATTTGTTCTTGTTGCCTGATTTTTTATTATATTATAAAATTAATCAAGGTTTAACATCATTATCTATTTTTTTCTTATTAAAAAAAAAAAACCCAACTATCTCCCGAAGATTTGTTTCCATGTTAAAAAACATGTTTGGTTTGGTCCGCAGTGTTGCGCGTGCCACCACTCTGTTGCATTCTAAAGGCATAGGAAATTCATACCTTATATATATTCAATTGAAAAATCACATTCTCTCTCTATTTATGAATATTAATAAATGGAAAAAAGAAAGCTTTCATGTTAAAGAAGAAAAAAAAAACTTTGACATTTTATTTCCAAAATATTGTGCCAATAGATTTATGGGTATGCCAATAGCACCAGTTCAAAACACAATATATATGGTCGCTTGTAACAACTTTTATACCCTACTTGTTATTGTGTATTGCTTGTGCTTCCACTTGTGTTAATTACCCTCCAAATCTTCCCTGAAAAAACTTATTAACCCTTCCAAATCAAGAAACTATAATCTTCATATTTGTCCAATTAAAAAATAATTTTACAATGAAAACCTAAATAAGATCATTTTTTATATCTTCCCCTTTCAATTTCAGTTTATTATAGAAAATGTGTTGAAAACAAGACAATTTTATAAGTTTATTCTGGTTGACATTAACTCTGCTGAAGTAACTCATAATGAAGATGTAAATAATCCCTTTTTTTTTTCAAAAATAAAAATTTAAAAGATTTTAACCTTTCAAGACTTGAGTGAAAGTCCCTACACCTTAAAAGATTTTCTTGAAACTACTAACCTCAAAGATCTAATTATTTTGATTATCAACGAGCTTGGTTTAATTTCCTTTTTCTAAGAAACTATGATCATTTATGCATGGTTCATCCATTTTGATAAAAACAATTGTCCAAAAAATTCACCAACTTGATTCTCAAACAATTGGTGGAAATATTTTTCTTCTATAAGTGAAATCCTCCCATAAAAAATCACACAATGAAACTTTTAATGTAATCCTCCATCTTTTAATTCAGAGAAACTCAAGCTTGTTTAATTTAGTCCAATTCAGAGAAACTCAAGCTTGTTGCATGCTTGACTACAATCTCAACAAACGATCCATAGCTACAAGAATTCCTATCAACTCCAACTTTAAAAAGACAATTTACATTTCTAACCTCTTAAAATCGAATTCAAGTAAACCTTAGCATGATCAAGGTCAAAGGCAGAATATAAGAAAACACTCGAAGAAACCTCGTACGAAATATCAAGTTTTGATGAGGCTAAATTCACTTCTATGAGTCACACACACACACACACACACACACACACACACACACACACATATATTGACGTCATTAACAAAACATCCTGCATCCACTTCAATTATTCAAAAAGTGCTTAGCACGTTATCACGTCATCCATGACATATTTTCAACTTCAAGCAGAATTTAATTAGTTTTAAAGTTCAAAAAGCCTAATATAAATAAATAAGTCTTTCATGTACTCTAAACGCATAGCAAATTCATACCTTACATATATTCAACTGAAAAATCAACATTTTCTCTTAATTTATGAATATTAATAAACGAAAAAAAGAAGAGAAAGCTTTCATGTTAAAGAAGAAAAAACCTTGAGATTCCATTTCCAAAATGTTATGCCAATAGATTTATGGGTACGCCAATAGCACCAGTTCAAAAAACATTTCTATGGTCCCTTGTAGCAACTGCTATACCCTACCATTTAATTAAATAAAAGTAAAAGAAATGCTAGTGTTTGTTAGCAGCATCAAATCAAAAAATAATTGCAAATTTTTCAGAACTTTGCATCAGCTGATGGCCCATGCACTTGACTCGCACATGGTTCCGACAATTATTAGATGTCCCATTGGAAAACGCTGCATGATGAGTGTTTGCATTATTTATATTAAAAAAAAAAATTTTAAAAAAAATTTAATATATTTTTAAATAAAAAATATTATAAAAAACCACTATCAAACACTAAAATGAATGTTCATGGCTGCAAACGAACAATGAGGATACGATAGAATTGGCCAGGACCATTATCCAACCAGTTTGCCAACTGTAAGCAATTAGCGCGCACAATGTCAAAATCACAGTCATGTGAAGACCTACGTCTTCACAAAAAAACAAGTCAATGGAAAAAAGCTAGCCTTTCACTCCATATCCAGAGTTTGAAGCCTTCTTAGCAGTGACGTCTATTTAGTGCTCTTCAAACTCTGTAACAGAGGGTACAGGCAGAAAGAGATGAGGCCTAACGTAAGTATTGAATTCCTCTGGTGGCTCTCTTTAACTATCCTGCTGGTTTCTGTGATCACATCTACTTCTACAGCTGCCTTTCTTGAAAGCAACTCGAGTCCCATTTTCAATGCCACAATCGGTGAAGGTAATGAAGAGGAGTTCTCTATGGAATCTGAAGTGCATCAGAGACTACTGGCCTCTCAGGGTAATCATATTAGCTATAAGAGTTTAGAACGACAACCAATTTGCAATGCACAAATATATGGCGACTGTGCAAAACCGATCAATCCTAACACTCGGCCTTGCACTTACTACAATCGGTGCAAACGTGGTAGTTGATCGAGGAAGAGGGGACAAAGGGGTTAGTTCTTTCTCTGTCAGTCCGTCTATGTGAGCTCCACCAAGATGGGTGGATCAGTTTGCTCTACGTTTAGGGTGACCGTGTGAACCTTTCTACTTTCTTTTTACCCATGTTTCCGATGAGTACAACAATAAAATTTGAATGTACTTTATGATGATTTATAATTGAAGAAAATAGCAAGCAATTGCTTTGTCGATACGATGTCTAGTGATTGTCTTTCTCGTGAACTAATTAATGGCGAAGCTTCCTCATTAATCTATTGCAAGCTATGAAGTTGAAAACCAGATCTTGGAATGTTCACAGGTTTGCTTAAGGTGTCCTGTTTGTACAAGATAAGAACATCTGCTAGACCTGTTCATTGTAGAGGACTTGGATTTTCCTTAGGAATGAAGTAATTTCAGCATGATATTTTCAACAATGAAACTCAATTTCATTTCATTTATTATTCCAATTATTTTTCATCCACCGAGAACTCCATTCAGTCCCCCCTCATGTAGGGAAATCAAGCTTAACAGGATGATAGAAAACAAATTGCCATCTGCTGGGAAGAGAGGACAGCTTGCCTCTTCTTTACTAGTGCTATTGATTTCATTCGGCACCAAGTATGTCGAGAGGTAAATCCATTACTCTTAGATTAATGGGAAGAGAGATTTGTCATTAACCAAGTTTTGTAGTACGCGATAACTATACCAGATGAGAAGATTTTTGGTTATAAGCTCAGCCCAAAAAGGCACACTCATGAACCAAAAAGGAATAGGTCGATCCTTTGAGCCTCCTATTAGTTCCTGTGTAAAATTATATATATATAAAAACCAAAAACAAGAGTATTTTATCAGTAAGACAATATCATTGAAGAAGAATAATAGAAAGGGGTAAATGAGACTTCATGGATCTGAGGCGAGTCAAAGGGCTACTGATCATGAGGAATTAATAAGAACGATTTTTCATATTGAAGACTGAAGCAAGACCAGCCTATAATGAAGATGTGTGTGTATTGGAAAGAAGGCATCGGTGAGGATTATAGACACTGCACTTGCGACAATCATTGTAACAAGGCAGTGACCATAAGGAAAAAGAAGCTTTGCACTTTTGAAGCCTAATCTCGGAGCTGTGATTACTGCATTTGTTATGGTGAACACCAACCTGAAATACATTCAACCTCGTTAAGAATATTAATCAAATAAGAAATTAAGTGGTGTGTGTGATCTTAATCCAACAATTAAAAAGTTAAGGAAAAAAGAAAAGGCAAAATAAGTTTCATAGAAACCGAGTACTTTCAAGTCAATACTAACATCAACAAAATGGCAACTAGTGTGTTGAAATTAGACTATTCATGGCGTCTTTATTGCAGAATTCAGAACCACACAATGGAAAGCAGCCATCCAAAGCTGACCAAGTACAGCGAGCAATATGTCCCATTAGCCATATCGTCGAATTTTCTACTCCCCCGGGCTTCAAATATATTATTGGATTATTCTCAACTTGAGCAAATAAGCTACTGTATGGAGACAAAAACACCACTGATCATCTTCCCTTAAATCAAAATCTTCGCATTTAATGCATAGGTTTTCTTACTCCAACTTATTCCACAAAAGAAATAGCATAATGTCCATCTTCATCGCTCTCTACCTTCTCCCTCCCCTCCATCTCTTCCTCTATGTTACTGCTACTGAAGATTACTTGATGCCATACAGGCCCACTGATCTAATACTCCTTAACTGTGGTGCATCCTCTAATTTGTCATCTCCAGATGATCGCAGTTGGGATGGTGATTCCCAGTCTAAGTTTGCTGCCTCTAACCCCTCAGAAGCCTCATCTGTTTTTGAAGCCTCCACTCAAGACCCCTCTGTCGACCAAGTCCCATACATGACAGCCCGTATTTTTCACTCTAAATTCACTTACACATTTCCAGTCTCGCCTGGCCTAAAATTTGTGCGTCTCTACTTTTATCCAGCTTCTTCCTCAAATCTTGATATATCCACATCCTATTTCTCGCTTAGTGCCAATAACTACAAGCTACTAAACAACTTTAGTGCCTCTCTTACAGTTTCTGCTACAATACCTCCAGTGGACTACTTCACCAAAGAGTTCATCATCACCGTGTGGCCCAACCAGAAGCTTGAATTAACCTTCATTCCGTCTCCAGCATCTTTTGCCTTCATTAATGGTATCGAAATCGTTTCCATGCCAGACAGCTTCTATGCTCGTGGCAATGATAATTCACTGACCTATGTGGGCATCGCCCCCTTCTCTCTGTATAACACAACTGCGCTTGAGACAGTTTATCGACTGAATGTTGGGGGGCAAGATATCAGCAGCACAGGAGATTCGGGCATGTACAGGACATGGAATCAAGATTTAGAGTATCTCATTGGACAAGCTGGAAACAGTCCATATCTCCCAGGCGTTAAGATAAAGTACACAACCAAAACGCCAGCTTACTCCGCACCTGTTATGGTATATAGTACTATGCGTTCAATGGGTCGTGAACCACGTCTTAACATGAATTACAATCTCACATGGATCTTCCCAGTTGATGCTGGTTTCCTTTATCTCCTTAGACTCCACTTTTGTGAGACTCGAATGGAGTTTAAAAATGAAAATCAACAGGTATTTTTAATATTCATCAACAATCAAATAGCAGAGCATGATGCAGATGTGATCCATATGAGCGGTGGCAACGGCATTCCAGTTTACAAAGACTATATCGTGCTGGTCCCTCCAGGGAGCCAGAGCAAGCAGGACTTGTGGCTCCAACTACACCCTAACATGGAACTGAAACCTACTTATGCTGATGCAATCTTGAATGGCTTGGAAATATTCAAGCTGAATAAAACAGACGGAAATCTTGCAGGATTCAACCCTGACCCAACAGTGCCTCCTCCACCAGCAGAACAACATCCAGAGAGAAGAACGGGCAAAAGATCATCAATAATTATGGTTATAGGCATCGTTGGAGGTTCCATAGGTGCAGTATTTGCTTGCTCTCTTATTCTTTATTTCTTTGCTTTCAAGCAGAAGCGAGTCAAGGACCCTAGCAAGAGTGAGGAAAAATCCTCCTGGACTCTAATATCACAAACATCTAGGTCCACGACTACAATCTCTTCATCACTACCTACTGATCTTTGCCGACGGTTTACATTTTTCGAAATCAACGAAGCAACAGGAAACTTTGATGATCAAAATATTATTGGTTCAGGGGGATTTGGTACTGTGTATAAAGGATACATTGAATACGGTTTCATCGCAGTAGCCATCAAACGACTAGATTCATCATCAAAGCAAGGGACACGTGAGTTCCAGACAGAGATTGAGATGTTATCCAATCTGCGCCACCTCCATCTAGTGTCACTGATTGGATATTGTGATGATCATGGCGAGATGATCCTTGTATACGATTACATGTCAAGAGGCACTCTTAGAGAACATCTATACAAAACAAAGAGCTCTCCTCTTCCATGGAAGCAAAGGCTAGAAATATGCATTGGTGCTGCAAAAGGGTTGCATTATCTTCATTCAGGAGCAAAGCACACAATCATTCACCGTGATGTGAAGTCAACAAACATATTGTTAGATGAGAATTGGGTGGCTAAGGTTTCAGATTTTGGGCTGTCCAGATTGGGTCCCACTAGTACATCCCAAACCCATGTTAGCACTGTAGTTAGAGGTAGCTTTGGATATGTGGATCCAGAATACTACCGTAGGCAACACCTAACAGAGAAATCTGATGTTTATTCATTCGGTGTGGTTTTGTTTGAGGTGCTATGTGCAAGGCCACCAGTGATTCCAAGTTCACCGAAAGATCAAGCAAGCTTAGCTGACTGGGCAAGAAAGTGTTACCAAAGAGGAACCCTTGATCAGATCGTGGATCCACATTTAAAGGGCGAGGTTGCCCCTGTCTCTTTAAATAAGTTTGCAGAGATTGCTAATAGTTGCTTACATGGTCAAGGAATTGAACGCCCAAAAATGGGTGATGTCGTTTGGGGCCTTGAATTTGCATTGCAGCTTCAACAAACTGCTGAGAAAAATGCCAACAGTGTAGATGGGATCAATATGGAAAATAAAAGGTCATTATCACCACATCGAGATGTCATGACCACTGATGACGATGACATGTTTAGTGGAGCCGAGTCACATTCAAGGAGCACAGTTAGCACTCATGAAAGTGTCACCCAAAGTGATCCAGATCAAAGAGCAAGGGGTGTGTTTTCTGAAATAATTGACCCAAAGGCAAGATGAGATTGAAATCATTTCTCAATGTGGGCTGCTTAAAATATATGATTCGCAGCTTGCTAGCATTAGATCATGTCTATATATAAATAGTAGCTTCAATTTGTTATAAGTGTAACTGGTGCCACTGTAGAATCCTGAGCTTGTGTTTTGCATATATCCATTATATTGTTGTAGCTTGATGTTATGCAAACTTAAGGTTAGCATGCGGTCAGTCCCAAGCAACTGATGGTGTAGAAACACATTAATTCAGACTATTAAGGGTTTGCATTGCTCATAGATATTGATATTCCTCAATCGAATTTTCTGTGAAAAATCAGTGTTCCAAACACATACAGTGCCCCCAGATAAACCTTCAGAATACAATGCCTGCCAGCTCCTATTAGCATTTCCCAAATTGGATTTATCAACTTATCATTCATAGTCTCCACTAAACATAAATTTAACATGATGTATTCTAATTAGATTTTGAGCTGCTCTACGCTATTCTCATGCATTAGATTACTATTCCAAACAAACACTTACAGATTGATAATTGCACAACCAGAAAATAGAAAAATCAAGTAATAGTTATTGCTCATTCCAATATGTTTTTCATTCCATAATTCTATCACATTACAGCAACCCATGATGGGGTTGTGTTCTCTCGTACATTTTCAGGTTTTCCTACACCCTCCTCAATATTTCCGAAACTCATTTGAGTATCCTTCAGATTTTGACAATCGATATTGTCTGCCTTCCTCAGCTTTGTAGTGTTTTTCTTTTATTTTTTTCAGGAAATATAGACTTTTTATATAATCACGTCTTAAGGGTACTTTCTTTGTAAACTACCTTAGACGAAGTCCATAATATTCAATTGGATACTGCCAACGACTTTTTATTATAATCATGTCTTATGGGTACTTTCTTTGTAAACTACCTTAGACGCAGTCTATAATATTCGATTGGATACTGCCAACGACTTCAAAGTCTTTCATGAGCTGAATTGCAATAGCATCAGCTTTCACCTCATTAATTCTAATTTTTTTCTTAAACACACATCCTTCACGGCATGTTTCATAACCACATCTAATTTTGTTCTCTTCTCGTGTAGATCACTAATTAAAAATTTTGGGTTTAAATCTTCTCATTTACTGTCATTTTCATCATCCTCATCAAATTTTAATGTTTGATTCTACTCCATAAAAAAACTAAAATTTTCAAAAAAAATTGTTTCAATATCATAGTCATCCCAATCAAAAATTATTTTCTTTGTGCTTATGATTACTCTTCTCAACATACCCTAGGTTCCTTACCTCTGCCAACTAATAGGTTAATATTGCAATTTGTTTTTACATGTCTTATATCATTTGAAAATCTCTTTTTAATTTTGCAATTTGTTTTTGCATGTCTTCCATCACCATCTTTTGATCATCACTTTCTCAAGGCAAACCCCTTCATCCCCTCTTATACGAGCATGTTTTATTCTACTACTTCTTCCGGTCATGCTTATTTGAGCACATAGCAAGCAAATAACCATTGGTATCGTTAGACTCTAATATCAATTAACAAGAAACACAAACAAAAAACAATATGCTATAAAGACATAATTGAAGCCAAATAAAATTGTCTCACAAAATCCTAATTTATAATTTTATTACTGAATATTTTCTGTTCATATAGTCTTCCTCACTAAGAGATTTACAACTCTTTAAATGAACCTAAAAACTAACTTAAACAAACTAGAAAACCTGAAAATAAAAAAAGTAGAAAAATTCTAAATAAACTAGGAAAAATAAAAATATTAAACATAAAATTTAACTTCTTACACTAAATAGAAAAAAACATAAAAAATAAATAAGAAAATAAATAATTTTTCCTAAAAAATCCTCCTTGTAGAAGCTATTCATTGCTTAGTGTTAGATATTGTGAAAGGGTAAACTTTCAATAAAATTTAGTCCTTTATTTGAAGGTTTAGCTCAGTTTAGTGTTTCAAGATATGTTGTTGGGTTAGGAATGGAAAATGAGGACTTATATACAAAATATATTCTTAATCTATCACTTCAGAATTTTTAAATTGATAATAGAATTTGATGGATACAAATAAAATGAATCTAAAAAATTTCCCAAAATTGATCCAAAAAAATCCTCTAAAAGAGAAAAAAAAAACTCAAAAAACACCCAAGAAACACAAGCTCAGGCTATCACAGACCAAGAACATGGGCTCGAGCAAGTAGCCCGAGCCCATGCTCCCTGCATAGGCATATGGATGCCCAGTTCATGGGCACTACGCATTGTATTAGGCGTCTGCCAGTGCATTTACACCCATTGCACCCCAATGGGTGTACACCCATGTAGGGCGTACACCCAGCTGGTGTTAGGCATACACCCCATAGCCCTCATGGCCACACACCTTATAGCCCTTGTGGGCACAACTTGTCACATCGAGTCTAGTGTGTTTGGCTCCAGGTAGTGCTCTCGAATCCACTTTCACCTCTAATGGGCTCGCGCACCTTGCCCAAGCCCAAAACTCGTCAGAGAATTTTTTCGGACCCTATATGGGTCTCTCGGTATTTTATATTGATCAAATACGTATTATTTTGAGTAGAATACAACTCAAAATATCATAATATTAAAATTACACTTCAGTCCCTCCTCTCCACAAAAAGGATAAGATTCATGAGTTATAAATACACCATGAATCCTTCAAGTCAAAGATTCACAATATCTTCATTCTCTAATGTGTATATATTTTTAGAGTATCTCTCTCTAAAATATTATTGCACTTTCTTTCTCTATAAAGTAATTAACTTTACCATCAAAGAATCCCCACGTCCATCAAAGGGGACATTTTGCAGGTACCAACTACTGATCATCTAGCTTACCAGACATCACCAGCTGCTACCAGTTACCAACCCTTTAGGCTTTTCATATCAAGTCACCAGATACATTAACTATGAAGAATGGATCAGATTGCTTGAACTAAGAAATCAACAAATTATCCAACACATTAGTCTTATTCTTAAGCATGTTGGATTATAGGATTCATGAGAATCCATCATTACTTGCAAGCGCATGGATCCAATATAGACTTACACGGCCACCATATGTGTCCCTGAACTTAAGAATCGATGCTACATTATCTATATATGAAGGGTTTGTGTCATTGATGACTTATCTATGCAATTTATTTGTGCTTTATGTTATTTTTTTATCACTTCATTTTAGTACATACTAGTTATATGACATGTGCTTATTCGCGAGTCAAAGATTTTTATTTTCTATAAAAACATTATACATGCAGGTTTTTTAACACATTTCTGTAATTCAAAAAATTAAAGTGTAGATAAAAAAGTTTATGCATACAAGTAATCAAGTAAACCGAGAACTATATGTGCTAATAAATAAATAAAAGTTATTAACAATACCTAAAAATAAAACTTAAAAAATCAAGAGACAGGTATAGATCAAAATATTTAATCTCACAAGACAGGACATTTACACAATTATGTGTTGCTAAATTTTGTCTATTATAATGTCTTTTTATTCAATCAAACAATAATAGAAATAAACAAACACGTTAAATTGATTGAGTATATATATATATATATATATATATATATATATATATATATATATATATATATATATAAAAACATAGTTCATCTAAACAAAATAAAAAAGAAAAGAGGTATTAATCTAAATATAAATAATTTTTTATTTAAAAAAACATATAAAAATAAGGATTAATTGAAATAAAAAAGGTCAAGTGTTGCTGGGTATGATCATTTCATTAGGGATCGCCCGACTGGGTCCTTTTTTTTGTTGCACTAGGAGCGAATGACATGTTGTCCACCCCTAATTTTTTTAAAAAAAATTCAGATGATGAGTCACCTGTTTAGACATGCAACGCGTTGTCTGATCTAGCCCAGATTCCAATCATTGTAGTTGTCTAAAAATCAGGGCTTAAGTTTTTACTCAAAACTCGTTTTAACCTAAAACAGCTATAAAAAACCTTAAGAACCATGACAAACCTATTCATAGCCGCAAAAAAAGCAAAAAACCTTCTGAAAAACAGAAATGAACCTGAAACAAAAAATCTGCCCGAGATCATATTTGTTTTTTCCCAAACTTTAAAGGTAAGAAAAACACCTGATATGAACTCTCTCAATTCAAAAGAGCTATTTGACACAAATATTGTCCATTTTAGTTGCCTAAATCAATTTCAACGACATGATTCTCTCTCTACTGTTGGAATCCAATGACTTCTCTCTCCACTCTCAACCAAAAACTAAAAAATAACAAAAATAAACTTTCATATCAAAATTAAATTGAAAATTATTAAGTATCGAAATTATATAATCTGTGTTTTTTTTTTTAATTTGAGGACCAAAGTGCATCATTTTCAAAACTTAAGGCATGTCACCATGTTTGATGTCTTTTTCATTTAGATCCTTCTTCTTTCAATTTCATTTTTTCATAAGAAATCAAAATCAATTGATCTTTAATTAGAACTAAATCGCTCAAAATGACGTTTAAGAACCAAATTGAAAAAACAAAAAGTTTTGTACAGTCCATCCACAGTAATATATGAGAGAATGAATAGTAAGATCATGCATGGTGAAAAACTCATACCTTTTAGTTTTATACTCAGGCCCTGTTTGGGAACGCAGTTCAAACCACGTTCCACCAAAATTGAAAGAAAAAAATTGTTTAAAATTATTTTTTTTTATGTTTTCATATCGTTTTAATGTGCTGATATCAAAAATAATTTTTAAAAAATAACAAAAATATTATGTTAATATATTTTTAAGCGAAAAACACTCTGAACCATAATCATTGTCACATTCTCAAACACACGTAACTTTAATGTTGTAGTTAGTTTATCACTTCAATAAAACAAGAGAAAGTAGAAATGTGGAGATTGTTTCAATCTTTCGAACCCAAAACGTGAGAACATTTCCAAGCATGAATCCCAAATCTCATTATCCGCTTATGTTCATTGCTCCCTGAAATAAGACGAATAAATAAATATGGATGATATGCATTGCCTTCTACATTAAGTACAAAAATCACACCGCGATTCATCAGAATCTCAGCACAACAACTGTTTGCTGCAACACAATCCAACATCACCATCTCAGCTGGAAGCACTGTAACAATTATGCAAGCAGATGCACGGCATGCGAACTGCTGCAAATAACACCTTCAGTAAACAAAAGCATCTTTGGCTAGCTTTCACTCCGAGGAAGCCTGATGTATAATGCTTTCACCATTAGAGCAATTTTCAGTAGTTGCTTTTTCTCATTGCTGATATTGCAGTAATGAGTGCTTAAATCACCAAAACCAAAATACTTTTTCTCATTGCTGATATTGCAGTAATGAGTGCTTAAATCACCAAAACCAAAATAAACACCATTTTTAAACAACCTGCAGCTTTTGCATGTAACTAGATAGCCTGATGTAAAATATTTGTTTAAAGTAAGCAACTTTCTTCTGCTTGTTTAAAAATGCCAACTCCAAAGATAACTTGATCAAGCCACCTTCAGAACCGATCGAATCTCTACCATTGATCAATAGCAGGTTCACATCTATTCATCCTTTGCACACAACCGCTCTGAATGGAGAAAAGAAAGGAATTCTCAAACTTAGCATATCGCAGACATACAAATAGATAGCAATTGCTTGAAAAACATCTTGCATAGAAAAACAAATGCAATCAACAAGCAAAATAATAATACCAGCAAGAACAAACATAGTCAAGATGACATGTGGTCTGATAGTAGATAGTAGGTCGTATATAAGACTAACTGGAAAAATTTATATAATCAAAGCCTTGAAAAATGAACTATGGTCATTACCATTGAAGTTTCAAAAACAGGAGAGGCTTCGGTCAAATATCACTAAATTGTTGGCTGACCATCCAAGTACCTTATAGGGAGCTCTCAGCCAATAAAAATCTCAATCCCTTAAAGAGTATCTCAAAAATATGCTATAATAACTGTGTAAATTAATACACAGGTGTCACCATAGATGAACAAAGAACTTTGTGACTTCAATAAATAAGCAAAAACATGAGGAAGGCCAGATGTTGACTATATAAATTAATACTTCCTCAAACCCATAATAAGTGTACTTTGGACATCACAGAATTTTTTTTTTTTTTTTTAATTGCAGAAACTTCATTCATAGCCAGTCATTACATACATGATTTTAACGGATCTAAGCATAATGTATAGTCCATAGGCCATGCCAGTCATTACAGACACTTTACCGGTGATGGTGAAACCAGTCACTTGCATTACCTTTTTATACAGCATAACATGATTTTTGTTTCACTTTCCTAGCCTTAACCAAACATGAGAAAAAATGTACAGATATTACGTGTGAGTGGAATTCCTCTTCGATTAGGAAACAAAAAAATCAAGATGTTTATATATAAAACATTTGTGTCAAATTTTAAATAAAAGTCCCAGCAAAAAACCAGAAAACAAAAGGCTATATTTTTACATTCTTTCCTCCTACTTATGAACTTGAAAATAAGGTGGACACTAAGTAAAAGAATGCTCGTATAGATGCAAAAGAGAGAAATCCCAAACATTCACAAAGGTACTACTAGTAAAAAGACAACGTAGAAAACTATGAAGCTGATTATGCTATTGAAAACAATAAAGGAGGACAAGTATTTTATTTCTTCCTAAGTGCACAACAACAATCTAATAAAGTTCGGTATGCTTGTCGCACGTCAAAATCCGCGCGGCGTCCGCTGGCGATTTTTTTTATTATTTGTGGTTTTGCTTGGTTCTTTAGAGTCGCCACCTGATATTATGGTCACTAGGAACCTATGGTCTGCGAGAGTCTGAGTAAGGGACTGGTTGTGCAAGGGGAAGACGCATCACCCCAGTGCACCCTACCTAAGGTAAGCTGCATTGTTGTTTGATTATTCTTTC
>Ga0325404_1002711_pt1 | contig 18898 bp, 8 predicted proteins | sample PopdelMetagenome_18_FD_205664 | JGI IMG/M metagenome (GOLD analysis project Ga0325404, IMG submission 205664) | Populus deltoides microbial communities from Bellville, Georgia, United States - Xylem-Control-R1 | ecosystem: Host-associated > Plants > Phyllosphere > Stem > Wood/Secondary xylem... | reverse complement strand
CTTCGTAGCAGTGGTTAGACTTCACTATGAAAGGGTAAAATGAAGCGGGCGATGGCTGAGTGTTAAAGGGTCCCACGTAACGTGAAATCAGCACATTTTCTGGCTGGCATGTTTTTGTCTTGCTTCTGTAGTAAGAAAGCAGAAATCTCTCACAAAAGGTTAACGACTTCGTACAAGTAAACGTTTTGCTTAATTTTTTGTTTTAAAAATCCTTAACAAGCGAGAGAGAGAGAGAGAGAGAGAGAGAGAGAGATGTTGATTTGTATTTATAAATAATTAATTTCCTTTTCTTCATGGGAACTGCAGCTGAGTACTGCGGCTAAACCGTGTTTTTCTAGCTGTGCTAATCATTTGATATCGTTTTCTAGCGTGTAAATATTGATTAATCACTACCGAACCCGCAAATGATGAGGTTGAAAATGCCAAGTATTTTCTGAAGCACATAACGACAAAGACAGTACATTTTTATATGAAAAAAATCTTGTAATAATAAACAGGAATTAATTCCAAGTTCCAAGTTATAAACAACTTGATCGGGTCAATGAAACTAAGGAACTACTTATGCAGACAGAATATATGTGTGTTTATATATATATATATATATATATATATAATTAATGTGAATGAACTTGTGTATACCTCGATTAATCCTATGGTCTTGAAATTAATAACCATGAAAGTTTTCAATGACTTTAAGATTTGTGAAACTCAAACTAATAACTTTTAAAAAATAAATTTAAAACTTGACTAGTTAGCTATATTCCCTCAAAGTTGCTTCATGTTATTCTTGCTTTGTTGGGGCGCGAGTTAATTAGGTCTGATTCAATCAAATTTAAGCTTAAGAGTTGTAATCATGAAATTAATGCTGTACAACCCATTTCATTCATTGTTCGATCAAATATACAAAATAGTGCAATCCAATTACTTGTGTAGGTATGCTTTGTCAGGACATAGCTGATCAGTAACCTCTTATAGGTTAGTATTATTTGACAATTTGAACTCAATACCGCTGGCTAATTACTAATTAGCGAGGTTCATGGGCAAGATAACAATCATTTTTAAACTGTTACATTCAACAATTTTTGAAAATATTGTTTTTAGTGTCCGAAAGCTCAACAAGCTAACATTCAAGCCATCTAAGTGGTTGAGAATTTGGCAACAAGCTAACATTCAAGCCAAGCAAGTTTATGCCATCAAGCTCATCTAAGTGATTCACAAAAATCATTTAACAAACACACTCCCACAGTTTTTCATTATATATATATATATATATATATATATATATATATTTAATAATTTAAACAGTGAAGGATTATAATCTATTAGGATACGAGACTTGTTTTTACAAGAACAACCAAGACCAAAGACAAAACCTACGTCCAAGGATATACTCGTACCTTAACTCAATACAACTAAGAAAAGCCGAATCCAATCCTAAAATTTTTATAATTTCACTAGTGACACTATTTGTGGAAAATTGAATAAAACATAGTCCATTCCCTTTTTACACCTTTTTTTTCAAAAATTCCTTTCCATGACTGATGACTTAGAAACTATAGGTTATAGGAGAGTGACTGACCTCCCTACTACATGCACTTCAGCTCCTCTAAATATCCAACAAATCACTTTTCCAGTGAAAGTTCTTAATGATGCTATCGTAGCCATACAAAAATAACTTCACACTTTTTGTCTCACGTGTGTGGCGTCTCAACCATCGTTCTCTAGGAGCGAGATCAGTGTGGTGATGGATGGAAAAAACAATAAAATATTTTTGTTTCTTATCAATAAAAAAAAGATAGAGTCGTCACTTAGTATTTTGATAACTAGGAACCCTAACTGGTCTTAGAGTTTGGATAAGGAGACTAATTGTTTATAGGGACGACGTATCACTTTTAGTACACCTTATCTAAAGGAAGCTGCATTATTTGTTTGTCTGATATAAACTAAGGTATTGTTGTATTTTCTAACCGTTAGTCTATGTAAGATTTAAGAAAAATTCTTTTTGGTAAGGAGATCCTATCTTATCAAGTTAAACCTAACAATTCTAATGTTAAAAATATATTTTTTGCATTTTTCTTTTAATATTAGAAATACCTCTTATGTATAAGTTTGTAATCCTTGATATTCAAACAAACAAGATAATATTTTTTGTTATTTTTAAAATATAGGCCAAGTTCTCATGGATTTCATAAACTGGTTATTAAATAAAAAAAAACATGCAAATATATCAAAGAAGTATTTTTCTTGAATTTTTGATTTAAAGATGCTAAATCATGCCTTGTATGTATTGTTTATTTTTATTATTTATGCTAATTTTTTTTTGAGAGACGTGGCCATATGCAATTTAAAATGAAGTTGTATTTGTGAAAGAGATTTTTTTGTTGTTTTTGTGGAAGGAAACTAATTTATTTAATACTAAAAAAACACCTTACGTGTAGGTTACAATTTCAAATATTATATATGATGGGGGTAAGGAAAAATATGAGGAACTCGAAATTAACTGTAAGATGATCTTCCAAAAACTTGATTTTTTTTAAAATTAAACTAAGGTCATGTTCGGCAAATACAAATAACATGCTTTTATCAAATCTATTTTAACCACGATTTCAACTCAAGACGAATTATCGTTCATCAACTCAAAACTGAACAATGCAAAAAATCAAAATAAATCTTATTAATTTCATGAAATTATATTCAAATTTCATGCCAATTCAAATAAATCAACATCAATCCAAACACAAACCATGAATCAAGACTTAATGTTCAAATCAACATAAACTCAACCCTAAATCATGAACCAATATTTAATATTCAATTAGCAATCACAACCTTAAAATAAACTCACAATTCAATATAAATTAGAAAAAACACATATCAATCCAAATCAAATAGTGTTTAAACAGTCCTAAAATTATACACAACAATAGACATTTGTCCTAAATTTCACAACAATTTATTAATTTGTCCAAAAAATATTTTGAGGTTATGAATTGACCTTCTAAGATGCTTAATGCATTTAAAAGCTACTGGAATCAAGCCGGAGGACTGCTGGAATAGTTGCCGCGCGTGGATCCACGTGCTGTCATTAATTAAAGAACAGAAATTGGTGGATCTAAAATGACTCCTTCACCTCTTCCTTTCCTTACCGATGGTAAGAAAAATAGAGTTCCAAGGAGAGAGATATGAACACTTCAAACTTTAGTTCTTACTTTTCTCTCTCTATTTTGTATCTCTTTTAATGACAGATATTGTCGTCACTGATGGATGAAGATGCAATGAGTTTGGTCGCTAGGTTGTTTTGCTGATTGGGAGATCCCTGATCACAAGCTGAAGCTTCTTGATAGAGCATGGTTGGGTTATTTTGGCCGATGGGAAGAGAGAGAGTCGTTACCGTGAGGGAGAACTCGCCGCCGCCGCTAGTGTTGAGGGTTTGAGAGAGGAAGCTGCTCACAATGATTGAGTTAGGTTATGGAGTAAGGGAAATGAGGTTATCGGTGTGTGGTGGCCGACGATTGGAGAGAAATGTTGAAGGGTTTTTTTTGTTCTTTTGAGCAGTGGCTGATTAGCTTGGGTGATTTTTATGCAACTAGTGTCAATGGGTAACAGTAGAGAAGGGAGATGGACATTGGCTTACAGGTGGATGGTTGGAGTGATTTAGTGAGGGAGGTTGGATTGGATTTGAGAGTTGTTCAAGGGTTATTGCTGTAGGTAGACGCTGCTGCTATGATGGCCATAGCTGGAGGAAACTATTTGGAAGAGAAAATAAGTGATGGGGTCACGAAGCTATGAAATTGGTGGGAGTAGTGGTGACTGGAAATAAAAAAGATGAAGAAACTATCGTGAGGTTGCTATGGAGAAAATGATGACGTGATGGTCAGCAGTGGTGCGAGGTGACCATTGATGGGAGAAAAAGAGGCTATAGGTGTTATGGTGGTTAGTGTGGGTTCTTATATGTGTTGTTTATAGTTGACATGAGGTGTTGCAGAGCTTGGTTATGGAAAGGTTCAAGGTGATGACAGTGAGGATAGCTCAGAGAGTCAGTAAAAATAGGCGTGTTGTAGCCAAAATCAATGAAAGGACAAGGTTTTTTTTGTTTTGTTTTTGGGTTCTGCAAGAAATCATGGTTATGGAACTTTACATGAGGCTTTCAATTGAGCTTTGTTATGAGGCTCTGTGGTTGATGTTTTTTTTCTTATTTTCTTATGTTTGTGCTGGATAGTGTGGGAAATAGTATTTTTTTTGTGTGTGATTTTTGCTTTGACTAATTCCCCTCCAACTATCTCTCTATTTTATGCACGGTACAACCACCTATTTATAGGTAAAACAAATTTGTCATTTTCCTTCCAAATGCTTGTTCTCCAAACAACTAAAACAAACTTTGGTCTTTTATCTTTTTCCTTTGGATATTGGTCCCCTTGTCCATATACTTTTTATATTTTGATTTTTTTTTGTATTTTGTTGACTTAATAAGAAAAAAATGATCAATAATTTTGAAATAAACGTGTTAAAAACCAAACATGTTAAAAGTAAATTTTTGAATTTTTAATTCTTTTGGAGAGACGTTGAAAATACCAAAAATAACACAAATATGTCAAAAATATATTTTTTAGATTTTTTTCCAAATTGTTTTTGAAAAAAAGGATAAAAAATCGGCTTTTGACACTCTTTCACTTTCTCAATAGAATATAAAACACGTAGCTCCATTGCACACACCTCTAAATACACAAAGACAACTTCAGTTTCTTAAGGAAACATGACAAAATGATATGAAAAGTAGGCATGAAAAAACTCGTTCTCTAATTCTTTGAAGAAGCAACTCCTATATTAAAAGCATTCCTCAACAAGTTCTAGTTACATGAGTGGTTATTGCCATCAATCTTCCTCTATATCTCGCTCATATGCCTCTTATAAAAAAAGATCCAAATGCAAGACGAGATCAATAATAGCATAAGCTTCTAAGAATGAACACCATCTTCACCAAGTGAGACATTCTTATTTTTTCATGGAGTGTTACACTCATTTATTAAAAAATTATGTCTTTTTGAAGTTTAAGTAAGACAATTATGATCCAATAATACAGATCCAATAATGCATATATAAAATATGAGAAACATCATATAGCTTATAACATAAAAGATTAATACCATGTGCAAAATCCTCCTGAAAACATTTTGTGGATATGCTTGAGTATGGTATTATAGCTTTGAGCATGACTCCATCCTTAACTTTCATAACCTCTTTGTTAAGATCATCTCCTGCTTCAACACTAGTAACATTTCTACTAAAAAGAGAATTAATGAGCTATTCATCATCATACAATGAGAAAATGAGAGTAACATAATATATCTCTAGAGGTTTAACAAGGAAATTCTTAACGTGGAGAACCTACTCGAACCATTACCACTAAAGCCTTGATCAGTGGAGTCTATAACTACTTTTTATAGGAACAACTGTATATTCTCCCTAACATAACTCTCATCAACATGAAATAGACCATGAAAAACCATATTCGAGTAGAGAAAACTAGCGTGACCAAATAAGAACGCCCTTATTTCTAGCCACGAAGAGTAGAATCTCTCCAATACTATCAATCACCTACTTGGGCATCCAATAAAAATACCAAATGATCCATTCATTATTACCTAAAACTCTCTAAGCTCATGACCACATCTCAAATCACCACACATGCTGGGTATTGGCTGTCATTAAGGAAAAGAAAATTCATATGATACCCACTTTCTATAAAGAATGACATAAATACAAGAAACTCTAACAAGTTTTGTCATTTTCACTACGACCATGGTCATGATACTGAGGAATGTCATGCCTTAAGAAAAAGATAGAAGGGTTAATCGTCAATGATTACCTATAATAATTTGTAAGGAAGGAAGTCCAACCCAAACAAACAAGAAAAGATCTTTACGATGCATTATTCGATATATGATAATTTCCAAAAACTACATCTCTACTTGCACGAGAAAATCTTTTAAACTTTTCAATAAAAGTAGTAGTGCTTCTCCATATCTTCAATAAAATCTCCATGTCTCCAAATGGATTATCCATATCTCTAAACAAGTTTCATGTCTTCAATAAAATCTTTACTGCAAGATCTTCAATTCTCCAAATCTCTAATAAAATTTACATGATAAGATCTCTATGTCTCTAAATAAATTGTTAATGTCTTCAATAAAATATCCAATATAAGATTTCTTTGTCTCCATTAAAATCTCCATATTTCAAACAAAAATATCTATATGCATTGTCTCCTTACACAATACTTTAACACAAATTCCATGATCACAAAGCAATCTTCATTTTCTAAATATTAATGTTCTCAACTTCAAGAGAATTAAGCACATTCATTGAACTCTCCTCTCTCTTGTAGGAACATTAACAAAACTCACAAGTATTCATATTAATAAAAACTATGAGAAGGTCATATGGCATGCATAAAATAATAAGTGTTTTTTTTCACCTACTTATGCTGGTTAAGTTTTTCAAACATGATCATTTAAAAGACTTAAGAGGCAAATAATAGTGCATAAAACTTAAAAATAAAAAGTTTGTCCATGTTTGGACAAAATTATATCCGTTCTTAGACACAATCATCCTAACCAGATTGGTCTCCTACCTTTTTCTTCTTTTGCTCAAGTATACATTTCAATGTATTTTTGAGTTTCCAAGAAGTCAAAGCAGCATCACGCACCACCCATAGGTGCACACTTAGACATTTCTATTCACACAAATTCTCTATGTAGAGTAAAAACACCAACCTTTCTACCAATGGTAGAACAAGAATCACAAATCAATGACAGACACTAATATCTCCACTAATGGTAATAGTTTTTGTCCACTAACTATAAGGTCGCTTTCCATCATTATTTCACTCACCATAAGAAACTCGTAACTTCATGCACCACGTGGTATCTACAACACCACCTTCCATGCTCCACGAAGTGAGTTGACGTGATCAAGGTCTATAAATACCTCTGGTCACTAGTTAAAATTTAAAGCCAAGCCAAGTAAGTTCAAGCCATTTGAGCTAGCTTATCCAAGGGTTTCACACTAATTCATTTAACAAACACGTACTCCCTGTATATTATTTTCTTCTGCTATATTTACTAGCTTAAACATCATAGGTTTTTTTGTTCTGACACGAGACTTATTTTTGTAGCGACAACCAAGGTCAAAGATAAAGTCTACATTTTAGCTCACACTTCAACCTAAGAAATAAATATTGAAAGCTTGATACAATCCTAAAATTTCAAAGAATTCATCAAATTTCTTTCTAGAGTTTCATATTTTAGGTTTATGTTTAATATGGTTTAACAATGATATCTTGAGCTAATAGATATAGGAGTAGCAGGTAACAAGCAACAATTTATTGTAGCTAGCCACAAGGGGAGTTTTTATTTTGTTTTTGTATCGAAATGAAAGGACGAGCCACAAGCGAAGTTGGGGTTTTAAATTTGCACTTCGTAGATAATGGCTACATTTTAGCTAGTTGAACTGTTATCATCAGGAAGCTTATATTCACAAATCACAGGGGCTCATGACAATCACCCAGGTGGATGGTTGGAGAGAACAGGCTGGCTGGACCATTGTTTCATAAGTTATGGGTGATGGGCCCTACAAATATTAACTTTCACTTAGAAAAAAAAGAAGAAAAGAGTAACATGTAAAATGAGAGTGATGACGACACCTTTCTCTCTCAATGTGTGGTTCCCATATTACAGTTTGTCATGCCAGAAGCAAACTAGGCATGTCCAAATGAATTCAAACTTCTAGCTTTTGTCCACACCATCTTAAGTTCAATCTCTCATCTTTGTGTGTGTGTGTGTGTGTGTCTATATATATATATGTATGTCTTCTTGCCACTGACACTTGATTTGTCTGTTTGTAGCACCAAGTAATATTTGTAGAAAAAGACCTAAAACAATAAGCCTAAAATAAAAGGACTCAAAATAGTTGAGTCGAAAAGATATGGGCTCTGAACAAATGAGCCTGGAATACTTTTTTTTAATGTTTCTTGATTGGTGGCAGAATGCCAAAGCAGTCATCTTCATTATCGTCTCTAAGGAAAATGGCAGGAGATGTCGAGTCAGATGAGCTGGATTGGGACAAGACTGTTTTTGGGTCTTGGCTTTGTATAATGTCTTGTACTATTTGGAGGTATTCTTCTTCAGTTCTAGCGGAGGCAAGGAGAGCTGCTGTTTAAGCCTTCCGGGCTAGAAATTTTGATTGAGGATGATAATCAATGATGGGAGCTGTTTGATGTTTTTGTAACCATTCTGTAATAGCTAATTTAGAACTTTTGGATTCGACTGCAAAGGAATCCCATCATTTGATTTTGAATTTGCGGAAAAGTATTGGATGTCTGTTTTACACACACACACACACCCATTAAAACTATCATGATTAGCCAATTTATTGTACATTATAATATGAGGTTTGGATTTTAAAAAACTGCAAAATAAAATAAAATAAATAAATATAAATAAAAGAAAAGGAAAGAAAAAGAAGCATTTGATAATCATTCTTTTCTTTTTTAACTAATCATTTGTATACTTGAGATTTACATTTCACCTTGCAAATTAGTTTGTATAAAAAATTAATATAAAATGTTTGTAAAAACTATATTTTATAAAAATCTCTTTAAGTACATTGATAGGATATATCGAAATTCAAATCTAACTAGTGAGATATCTTAGAAGCATGATTATCATTAAAACCAAAAGCGTAAACATTGATATGAGTATTTGAAGATTAGATTATGAAAGTTTCAATGCCATAATAAGAAAGGGTTAAAGAAACTTCCAATAGAAAATGGTTTTGCCTTTTATGCATTTTCTCTGTTTTTTTTTCTCTTTAAATTGAAACCCACCACCTTTTCTTTTGTTTTCACCTTACATTCAGAATTGAAAAACATACAGTAAGGAAACCTTAAATCTAAAAAGGAAAAAAAATGAAAAGTGCAAGAAAAGACGATTCATTTTTTTCTTGAATTTAAGGACACTTTATATAGTATTATTTAGTTTTTTCATAACTATGTTTAATTAATTTAAGTTAATGAGATCTACTAATTCTCATATTTTCTCTCTCTACAAAAACCTTAACACCACCCTTTTTACATCTTTTATTCCTTTAATTTTATCCAATTAATATTTTCATTCCCAATTTTCTTCTCATACCAAATCTAATAATTAGCTAAGTATATGTTAATATTTATCAATCAAAGTATACACCCTATTCATAACAATTCAAAATGTCATTAATTTGTCGAGGGAAACTGAAGAAACATCCCTTCAAATTACTTTTTCAAGACAGTTGTAATGCATGTTCAATGACAGTGAGCAACGGTCTTCTATTAGATGTTTTAAAATTATGCCAACTATGCATTTTAATATTTTTAAATAAGATCGAGTAATTACGATACTGGTGACATTTTAGTTGGTGTGCTTAGAAATTCAAACTTCACCTTAAGTTGTTACGGCTAGCTCTATTTAACGAGTATGCATGGCGTTGATCATTACATTATAATCCAATGATTATGAGGCTAGCTAGCTAGCTACCTCTCTCAAGTATTGTTGCTACATGTATATTTGAGACTTATGCAAAAACAACCATGACAGGGCTTGCAATGACATTGTATTCAACGATTTTGCTGCATCATTCATGGTGTCTCTTGCTTGTGTGTTAATTAAATCCTAGAAAGGGACTTCCTATACAAACATTTTGTGTACATTGACAACCAATCGAGCCCATACCTTTATATAGAAATCATATGCTAGATGTATAATGAGTAACAACATTTATGACTAGCTTTATGTTTTTTTTTTCTTTTTACAAATAAACTAGCCAAAATAATCATAAATATATACAAATAACTATTGATGATGTCTTAAAATCTAAAATATGTAAATAAGGGGTTATTTAATATTTGAGATAGTGGTTAATTAATATGTTCAAGTGCTTGAATTTCTTCTTCTTAATCTAAGAAATTCCAAATTTATAATGGAAGCTGAGTACCTACAAAAATAGTCTTAATCGGGGGACTTAAAGACCCTCCAATGATAAAGTTAGTATATTTATGAGAAATGTATTAAATAACTTAAGATAATAAATGACTTAAAAGAGTATTAAATTTAAGGAACAATGATGTTTGTTCTTGAGTTTTTAAGTTGGTTAATGCTCTGAAATCTATTTATCTTTATCTTAAGAGATGAAAAGTTCTGATATTTTACCTGGATGATTTAGAGGGTATTTATACTCCCTGAACCTTGTTGTTTTCAGAGAAGGGATGGACTGAAAAGTCCTCTGCTTTTGGCTACATTAATGGGAGATAAATATCTCTTACATATCATTAATGAGATAGTAAGTATGATGAGTCTCTTAAGAGACACCGTATACACTTATGAGTATAGGCATGTTGGGCCTTTAAAACTTTTATTATAGAGAATCATCCACGATCAAACATATAGCCTTAGACATGGTATGTCCAAGTACTTTGGGTTTGACATGCTTGCCATCCTACGTTACCATGGGTTTGACAGCTTGCCAAGCCCAAACACTTTGCATATGTATGCTCACTAGACCCACGTTACCTTGGGCTTCGTTGATTGCTAAGCTCAAGTACTTTGGGTCTGTATGCTCACAAACCCACATTACCGTGAGTTTGGCTGATTGCTAAGTCCAAATTCCTTGGGTCTGGCATGCTTGGCAGACCCATGTTACCTTGAACTTGGCTGACTACCAAACCCAAGTTTTTGGGTTTGGCAGGTTCGCTAAACCAAAAAGTTAACTTATTAGTTTCCCCCTAAGCGTTTAATGTCTAATCTTTCATTAGAGGCATACGAGATTTTAAGGGAGACAATCGATCTAAAAAGATTTCTAGAGAAAAGAAAAAAGGTTTTTGGGAAGATCACCCGACAATGCGTAATAAATATTGCCAGCGTTTGGCCTTCTTAATGGCTATAGATGAGGTGCTATTTGTCTTGCATTCCTATCTTCCCCTCTTATTGTGCTTTTTTAAACCTTTTTTTCCAATATTTTCTGACTTAGAAATTTCCAATATTTTACAAAAAGATGACAATTTAACAACAGATAGGAATTCATTGGCTAAGTAAACCAAATCTTCTTTCCTTGTGCTTTTGTAAAACCCTCTCCAATCTTTTCTTCCTTTTATCATCATAATTTTTAGAAAGGGAAAAGGAAACATATCTCCTGTACATGATTTTATTTTCAAGCCTGAAACTGAAACCACTCATTGCAGATCTCTAGCCATAAGAATTGGCCCTAGATATGAGAGGGATGATGTCTAATCTTCTTCTGCTGGAAGAAAGGATGAGGATGTTCCTAGGAGGTTTCAAATCTGAGAGGACAACCAAGACCTTATAGTTTAGTGAATTGGGACCAAGTATCTTTAGCTAATGCTAGGCAACCAAAAGATTATATGATGGTCGTCCCTAAAGCTGGTGACCGTATCTTTCAGGTCACCAATAAATATGATGGGGGTAATATTATCATTACAATCCCTATAAGTCTATACGAGTTTGGATACTAATTTTATCTACAAGAATTTGTAAAAAATGTTCTAAGTTATTACAACCTCAGTCATGTTCATATTTATCCTAATGGATGAACCATTTTATCCTTATTTTGGAAATTATTGATGATTTTGAATGATAAGGTTTGGCTATTTAGGCACTGTTATACCTTGATCAGTGGCATTGAAAGGGAGCTTTCAATCCCTTGGTTTTTTTTTTTTTTCAGTAGGCACTGTTATACCTTGATTAGTAGCATTGAAAGGGAGCTTTCAATCCCTTGGTTTTTTATTTTTTCAGTAGATGAAATGGACCAATGAAGAATACTATGAGAGGAAGGTCTTTTTAGAAAAAAAAATAGAGGGAGCAGTGAGTAATAGTAAGGTATACTGACTTAGCTAAACCTCAAGATGAGTATAGCCCAATCTAAGGGTTGTACCCATTATTAGAAGACACCTCTAATGAGAGTAAATGAAAAGCCTTTCTTAGGCCTATAAGAGGAGAGAGTTTGCACCCGGTTGGACAACCTCTATACTGAATATGACATCAATTGTATGGCTAAAGAGCTATACAACATTTCAAGTAATTATGCTTTCATATGTTTTTTTGATTTCAATACCTTTCATTTCTTGATTGTTTCTTTGTGTAGGGTTTTTACCTATGACCGATAGATATGAATTTAGAGGGTTTATCTTGTTTATACCTAGTCACGTGTCTACGCCATCTCCTAGTGACGACTCTTTTTCTAAAGAAAATCAACCATTGAAGAGAAGATGAAGGGTTAGGTCTTTCATTCAAATGAACATTGAAAAGATTTCCACAGTCCAAGTCCAAGCTGAAGATGTTCCTGAAGACATCCCTATAACTAACCTTCCACTGATGAGGTTTGTTAAGAGGCAATAAGAGGTCTCGCTCTTCCCTATCAGAGGTCACGGGATGTCAACCCCAACCTCAGTCATTCTGGAGGCTGCTTTCCATCGGAAAAGAAGGTGAGTCTCTATCCTTTCGGATTCTGATGTAGATATCATTCCTCCTCTATGTAGTGGTCCTACTCTTACAAGTCCAGTTTATCTATTTCTTGGATCTTCCAGTCAAGCTCCTCCACCCTTTAGGGTGGAGGAAATCTTCTTTAATCTCAAGTTGGATCATGCCCCATTTCGTTTCCCCACTCCAAGTAAGGAAAAAAGAGGGATAATAGAGACTATACTCTAGGGGAGGTCCATACTAGGACTTGGTGGGTTGGACATGATAAAGACATTGGAAAAACTCCTCACCTTTTCTTCTGATGTAGAAGGACTGATCGACCCTAGCTTCCAACACAATCTGGCCATTACTGGACATATAGCTTTTCAGGTAAGATAACAAATTAAATTAATTTAATTTTTTATGCTATTTTGAAAGATAACTTATATTATCTCTTTTGTTGTTTAGACTTTCATGATGTATGCCCACTTCAAGAGTAAGTGGGCTAAAGAGAGAAGGGCTATGAAAGAGGCCATTGAGTAGTATCATGCTAGTAGGTCTGAAGTACATAAACTCAGAGAAGAAAATGCTGCTTAAGATATTGAAATGGACTCTCTTAGAATTGTGTATTCCAGGCTGCATAGAGGGATAAAAGCTTAAACCATATTGACCTCCTGGAGATAGGGATGAATGACTTGGAGAAGGAGGTAGATGAGTTTAAAGGGGCAGGAGAAACCCTAAGAGAAGGGCTGAAGTTAGCTAAAGAGGAGGTTCAAAACTCTCACGCAAGAATGGAAGACTTGAAGAATTCCTCCCAAGATTTTTGGTCTGAATATAGGTAGTCTATGTCTCTAACAAAGACAATAGGGGACAAGCTCTTTTTAGTCATGTCAAACTTGTATTTTTTAAAGCTATCCAGAGGGATACAAGCTGATTTTAACGAGAGTTTCCCAGATGGCCAAGTCCTGGACTTCGCTGATGTTTTCCCAGTTAGAGCTGCCTCAACCAGGAATGGAGTTTATCTGGCTCAAGAACCTGGCCTGGAGATGTGGGTTCCTTTAGTGTTTTTGTTTTTTTTTAATTGCAAATACTAGGGCTTTTCAAGCCTTGAATTTGGCCATAAGGCTTATGCTTTATATTTTGGATTTTAAAATTTATGATACATCACTTGCATATGATACATTACTTATATCATTATTGTATTTATACACGCTAACAAGTTGTGTTAAACGCCTAAACGAGTCCAAAGCCCACTGTTAAAAAAACATAATTCTCCAATACTTAGAAAAATTCTTATAAAAATGTTAACATTTACAAGAAAAGTTTAAACAACCAACATCCAACAAGGGCTATATCAAAATAACCAGCACCTAAAAATCTAAGTTTGGCCATGATGGAGATGAATTCTCTATGTTAGGTAGTAATCTACATGTTGTTGAGACCCACGACGTTAGATAATTGGGGTGTTTGTGATAGTTGAGAGTATTATCTCTATGGAGGTAGTTGAGATTATTATCCTTAGAGAGATCGTTGAACAATCCCTTGAAGATTGCCCTTGGGGAGAACACATACCATCCCTTAAGACTTTGTAAGGGCTACTGCCCTTAGAGAGACCAAGTCCATACCTTGAAGAGGGATGCATATAGCACTGAGAAAACCATATCCATCCCTTAGAGAGTAGTGCATATAATATTAAGGAGACTGAATCCATCATTTAAAGAGTAATGCATATAGAACCGGGAAGACCACATCCATCCATTGAAGATTTCTTATAAGAAGAATGCATACCATCCCTTAGAACTTTGTAAGGGCTACTACCCTTAAGGAGACCAACTCTATCATTTGGAGAGTGGTGCATATATCATTCAGGAGACCACGTCTATCTTTTTAAGATTACTCATGGGGAGAACACATTCCAACCTCTAGGACTTTGTAGGGGCTACTGCCCCGAGGAAGGCCTCATACCAATCCCCTGAAGATTGCCCATGGGGAAAACACATACCGTCCTTTAGGACTTTGAAGGGTATGCACAATGATAAAGAAATGAAAATATACATTTCTATTCATTATGATATATTTTTAGATTGTCTGAATGCCAGTCGTGGGGGAGATCTTTCCTTCCATATCTTACATATGGTGAGTATTGACTTTGATAACTCTTATAACTTTGAAGGGACCATCCCATTTGGAGCTAATTTACCCCTACTCTCTTTATTGCCTGTAACCTTTAGTTTTCTGAGTACATGGTCTCCAAACTTGAATCTTCTATTCTTGACCCAGACATTGTGATATTAAGTAGTTTACCTTTACTCTCTCTATTGTCTATAGCTTCTAGTTTTATGAGTATTAGGTCTCCAAACTAGAATCTTCTATTCATGACCCTAGTGTTGTGATATTGTGTAGTTCTAAGCCTATAAACGTCATTCTTAACTGCAGCTGTCAAACATAATTTTTTTAGGAAATTGAGGTTAGTCCTAAGACCTTGTTCATTGCCTTCTAAGGTATAGTGAACTACTCGGTGGCTTGAACATCCAATTTCAGCTAGGATTATGGCTTCCGTCCCATATATGAGAAGAAATGATGTTTCACAAATTGATTTTTTTGAGTCGTTTTGTAGGCTCATAAAATTTCATTCAACAATTCTACCCACTCTAACTTGGCTTCCTTTATCATTTTTTAAGTTTAATAAACAAAAATTTATTAGTCAACTTAGTTTGACCATTTGTCCGAGAGTGTGATACTAAAGAGAAACAATGATCTATATGAAGCCTCTGCAATGTTCTCTCATTTTATGATTGTCAAGTTGCACTCCATTATCAAAGATCAAAATTTTAGGGAGCCTATAAAACAACATGTTATATTCTCCCAAAAGAAAAAAAAACACGTTGTTGATGGTTATCTCTGTTAGAGCTTCTACTATAACCCACTTGGTAAAGTAATCCACGATTACTAAGACAAACTATCTCTTGCCTGTAGTTTTAGGGAATAAATCTAGAATGTCCATTCCTCATTGCGAAAATAGCCAAGGGGAAGTTATAACTGTCATTTCTATAGATGGTTGTCGAGGAACTGAAACAAATCTCTAACTTTTGTCACACCTTTTTAATAGACTTATGACATCCTATAGTATGGCTGGTCAATAAAATCTTGCCTGTATTGCTTGAGCTGCAAGAGCCCTAAACACTATAAATAAACCATATATGCCTTCATTTATTTCTTGTAAAACATAGGAGCTCCCGTGTGGGGACAATCATTTAAGTAAAGAGGCTAAGGTAGATCCTGTATAAGACATTGTTAATTATGCAATATCCTGATGCTTGTCATGTCAGGCAAATGAATTCATTTATGTTTTAGGGTAAGCTCTCTTGTTTGCAAATAGTCTCTAATAAGTATCCTCCAATCATATATTATTTGGCTGACTACTAAGTCAAAATGTTTTGTATATTGGACTTGGCTGATTGCCAAGTCCAAGTTCTTTAAGTTTGACATATTTGTCAAATCTATTTTATTTAAGTTAATTTTTATTTAAAAAAATCATAACAAAAAATTTAACTCATTAATTATAAATGCTCGAACTTCAAAATAATTGTTGGTAAATGTAATGACTGGCAACTCGAATCATCTTTAGAAACCAGTTTTTTTTTTAACATTGTGATAGCGATTGCTTTTCAAAATGTTTTTTCTCTTGAAAATGCATCAAAATAATATATATTTTAAAAAATTATTTTTTACATTATCATATCAAAATGATTTAAAAATACTAAACAAAGTTAATTTGAAATAAAATTCAATTTTTTATAAAAACATTTTACAACTGCAAAAACAAACAAGACCTTAATCAATTATATAATCTTAATTTTTCCATATAGCATGATAATTAAAGATTTGTTTGATGTAATCTACTTTTTTTTAACTAAAAATAAAAATATAACACTAGATTATTTTGAAATTTTTTATTGAAACAAAAACTCAACACAATTGTTTTTTGGAATCCATTTCATTTGGTTTTGAAATATTTTTACAAATGGTTTTTGGGAGTCATTATTGCTGCTGCACATAAGTAATAATGATGCTTTAATTATTCTTTGACTTTAATGAAATAACAAATAATTTTATTTTTTTTAAATGCCAAAATTATTCTTAGGTAAAATTTTAAGTTTAGTAGTGATACGTTACTATCTTGATATTTGAGATCTAAGATGCGAAGTAGTGTAGATATTTTTTTATATTTTTTATTTTATTTCTTGTTTATAAGTACTAAAACTCACTCTAAAACGAACACAGAAACAAATTTAAATTTAAATTTTATCTTTATCTTTTTAACTAAATATATTATTGTCTTTTCTATAGTTATCTTTTTATATAGGAACACTAACCAAACCCAAAACTTCCTACATTATTGAAACATAACATCAAATCCCTTTAAAAAAAAAAAACAAATACAACCCTACATTTTATTGTGATCTTGTGTCTACAACTTCATTGAGCAATGAAAAGGAATTCAACTTGAAAGATAATGCCAAAGAATTTGATAATAATCTTGATTTTAATGATTATAGAAAAAACCTAAAAATCACATATATTTTCTACAAGAATCCAAAGTGTTTTCTTTTCTTTTCTTAAAAAACTTTTGGTATTCAGACCTTTTTTTATTCTTTTGGAATTGATCCTTTTGTGGCCAAATTGGTAGCAAAATGCTTTTGGTTTTTTTTTTTTTTAAAGAAAAGGCCAAATTGAAAGATAGAGGACCAAAATGGAAAAAAAGGAAAATGGTTGGTAATTTTAAAGTTGGCATAAAATGTTCACTTTGGTTCTCTTCCTTTTAAATTTCTAATTTTTTTTTATCTCTTTTGTTTTTTTTAAAAACTTCAATTTGGTTCAAAACTTTATTTTTCTTATTTTTTAGTCCCTGATTTGAGAAAAGAGAGAGAGTGAGATTTGTTGAATTATGGTTGAAGAGAGAAAGTCTTAGTTGACATAAATCTTGTCTATAAAAATAATCGATCTTGGTATTGACGGGTTCCATTCGATGAGGGGAGTTCTATTGAGACTTTTTTTTTTCATTTTTAAATTGCTTGAGAGGGTAGAATTGATATCGAGAAGTTTTTGGGTTTCAGGTTGATATTTTATTTTGGACTATCTTTTAGTTTGAAGTTATAAATGACTTTATTTAGGTTTTTAGAAAGTGTTTTTGAATTAAAAAAATGTATTTATAGGTGTAAAACACCCATGCCCTGAGTTTTCAATGACCCTCTATTATTGAAATCGCGGCATAAAAAATGAGGCGTACCCTGCAATGTTTTCTAAAAGACATGTCATCAGCCCCTAAAAAAATAATGAAGGCCTAGATGCGAGCCTAGACATGCAGATTCGCATGTCTAGTCGCATGTCTAGGCTTTTTATTTTTTATTTTTATTATTATTAAGGCCTGCATGTTTGGGCCTTTTTTTAGGTGCTATGTTTTTATTTTTTAATTTCATACCTCAATGTTGGTTTTTTTAAAACAAAATTGATTTTTTTTTCAATTTCATCCTTCAACATTTGGTTTATTTTTAATTGGTCTTCATGTTTTGTTTTCTTTTGCATTATATGGAGTTATTGTGGTCCCAAATAAATATCCCATCATTTTATTGGTGATTGATTTTACAAACATTTATTTTTGTTATTATTTTTTCTGGTTGTCCAAATCTCCTTTAGATTCCCAAGTCAATCGAGTCACATTAAGTTAACCTTTGCATGTTTTTGGTTTTTTTTACTAGAAAACATGTTCGTAGTATAACTCCAAGCACTTATCATTTTTTTTTGTTTTTTAAAAAATGATCTAGCCACAACTTACCGTGCTCTAAAGATCTAGTATAACTCCAACAACAAAACTAAACAACTAGAAATTAAGATAATGAAATTATTTGTCGATCTTAACTTTCAAACTATTTTGTTCTTAGCAAGGCTCTAGCGAGTTTGCATTGAACCCTGTTATCACAAGACTTTCATGTTTGGGTTCTAAAGAGCTCTCGCAAAATTTTTCTATACCCATTTAGAAGTGTTATCTTGAGTCGTTGGATTTTAAACCAATATTAAGAAGTTTGAGTATGTGTAATTGGGATTCAACCAATACCAGAAGCATATATTGTATTAGGAGAAGGGAGGATGATATGTTTTTGAGAGAAGGGAAGAGACGTAAAACAAACCCTAGCCACTGTTAAGAGAAGGAAAAAAAATTAGAGAACAAAAGGACAAAAAAAAAACCTATCCAAGGTGCCTACAAAAAGAAACCCAAGCCATATGAAAAAAATTCTAGAGAGAAAAAAAGAGTGAGTGAAATAAACTCTAGCCACCGTTGATAGAGAGAAAGCGTGCATAAAAAATGAGAGTAAAATTTGAAGAGAAAATGG
>Ga0325404_1002710_pt1 | contig 18908 bp, 10 predicted proteins | sample PopdelMetagenome_18_FD_205664 | JGI IMG/M metagenome (GOLD analysis project Ga0325404, IMG submission 205664) | Populus deltoides microbial communities from Bellville, Georgia, United States - Xylem-Control-R1 | ecosystem: Host-associated > Plants > Phyllosphere > Stem > Wood/Secondary xylem... | reverse complement strand
CTAGTTCAGTTACTTAACAAATTCAATTTCAGTTTAATTTGTTTCAGTTACTTAACAAGTTCTATTTCAGTTTAATTTATTTCCCTTAATCTTACAGAGAGACACACCTGATCCTTGGTGTAAGTGTTGTCTGTTATGTGGCAAAAGCTGTCGACTTGTGGAGGACTAATCTCTTCATACTTCCTGCGTCATCAAAGCATTAGTAATTAGCATTACAAAAGTGGAACACCAATGAATAACTAACAGAAAACAGAACAACGATATAGAGAGTCGTCTTTTTACGAGGCAATAAGCATGCAAGAAACACCAAGAAGCTGTAGATTGTTCCTACTCAAAGCCTGTGAAGATAGAAACCTATCGATATACGATACAGTGAGATAAAGGGTGTCTGAGACAAGTCTGTATTCTTCTGCAACTTCCACTAACCAATCCACTAGAATTTCCCGCATATTGCCTGATACATCATTCTGCACCTCCCGCATGTAATTTGGCAAGCACCTTCTATTGCCCTCCATCTGAATAACCAATCATTATTTTTTAATTTTGTAGTTTCCAACTGTGTTGTAAAAGTAAGATACTCAATTCATTTAGTGAGAAAACAAAAAGGAGCCCAGATACCTAACGAACAAATCCAAACTAAATCACCGAAATTAGAAACTACATAAACCCAACATATGAGAAAATTGTCACATGGACCCAGCCTATGTAAAAAAGCAGTGATCCCCTATGATAGAATTGATTTACTAAATCTATGAAAAAAGTACTCCAACTTGACACATACCAAATTTACATGTCAGCAAAATAGGAAACGCATCCTCCAAATCCAGAGGCAAGAGACCAAAATTTCATTTTTTTTCTTGTTTTCATTCATCTTACCGGTCAAAACAGTAAAAATCATCAAACCCAAAACCAAAATGAACACAAACAAGCAGGAGCCCTTATGTTGTCCGGAGAGACAGGGGGGTTGTGACAACAACAAAAAATTTCCTGGTCAAAGGCAAAACCCTTATTTCCCTTACTGGTTAAATCCAAAGTTCTTGTTTCATTGGTTTCTCATTAAAATGAAGGAAAACGAGACCACCAAATTCAAAACCCAGAAATCAATTAAGAAAAGAACAGCATGCTATTAATTAATTTATTAATTACTAATACCTCCAAGGAGTGAAGATATCGATAGATAGAGGAAGTGTAAGAACACCTCCTTAACCCTGATTTTTGAATGGACTCAGCGCTCGGAAACTTTTCTAAATCGTTATGACTTCCCTCCTTCACTTCACATTCAATCTTCGGGGTGGTCTCGAAATCCGAGTCTCGACTTGACTCAGTACTTGGTGGTGGCAAGTCATCCGCTTTGGCTGCATACTTAGACTCGCTGATATTGCAATCCGCGTTGTTGGTGGTGATATGGAGAGAGTTTGTGAGTTCACCCAATGGGACTCGCTTCTTCTTGGAGGGTGGCAGAGGGTGGTGAGCCTTTGGGGCCCGTTTCCTGGATGATGATGATGATGAGCGCGTGGCTTGCACGTGATTCTCATTCTCGCTCATGTCTACTGTGAAAAGTCTCTTTTATCTCTTTAATGTTAGAGACAGAGACGGAGAAGGAGAAGAGAAGATCAAGGCAGTTAGTTTTATGTACTTTTATTATTGGAGAATGGTGAGCTTCTTCTATTACAAGCGCGTTAAGTTAACTTAAACAGATTTTTTTTTTTTGTGTGTGTTTTTTCTTTGGGCGGGAGATTTTCTTCTTCAATCGAAGAGCAAGCGGTGTCGTTTTCGTGAAAGGAATATGGGCCTCTTGTGAGAAACCTACCTTCTTAGCACGGGATGGGTTTATTTATAGAAAGTTCAAGATAAAGATAGAAAAGGGAAAAAAACAGTTGGATAAAATTTATTTCTTATAGCTTTCATTTGGATCCGAGAACAAACCTAATTTCTATATGGGCTATTTTTCCATTGTACGTAATTTTGGGGCTTGCCAATAGAGGTTTGATTTGAAGTCATAAAACAATTATTAATTAGGTCAATCGGGTTGAAACAACGATGCCACTCCACCGTCCTCATTATCTTCACTCAGGAATCAAAGATTTTTAATGTCACATGAGCTATTAATAAAACATACTTCCCCGCCAGACTTTTATTTATAAGAATCAAAAGGCTCAGAAATGTCAGCGGGGCGGGTGGTGTGCATAACAAAATTAAGAATAAAAATCTCAAGAACAAATAAAGAAACATCAGTTGGGTAGACTTGTAGCTTTGCGTCGAGCCAGAATATTTATACCCAAAAGAATAATGTTATTTTATATGGAAAACTATAAATCATTTGATTAGTGAAACCCACTAATAACTCTCATAGTGATCATCTGATTGGATGACTTGCAATCTTACTCCCACTCTATTATTATTATTATTATTATTATTATTATGTGGGCGAACACAGCTGCCAGGTCAGGCTTCACGTTTTGCAAGTTATGGCATGACTGCAGAGCATTCTTCAACTGGATCAAAGACAACAGTCAAAATACCTTCGTTTCCCCAGTTGATGAAATGAAAGTCCACTGATTTTCTGTTAATGGCCAAACACGCCTTTTCCAGAATGTTGTTTCTCTATGTTTTAGGCTGTCCGTCATTTTGCATACCACATTGCATGCTCAAGCACGCAAAAAGCATACTACAAGTAAAGCAATTGTTCATAAATTCGTGGCTTACAGATTTAACGTAGCGAACAAATTTTAATGCTCATTACAAATTTAAAAATAAAGGAATTGATGACGAGCTGGACTCGCTCAACTTTTTTTTGTGTGAGAATCCTGGTGAATGGAGTTGAATGTTTTTTAAAAAAGGCAACTTACTTAAAAAAGAAAGCTGGAGCAGTGAGCACATCACCAATTACAGTACAGCAGTGGCGTCATTGGTCACCTTCATGGCAGAGTTAATCCTTCACAATAAAACCAGCATATCATCTCCTAACATCTTGATCTTGCAGAAGGTAAATGGTCAGTTCGTCTACAAGGAGCATAGAATAAAATTGATTTCCCAACCAAAATCTTTCCTTCTTGTCGAACAAACCTGAATCTAAAGAGCTTCGGGTAAATGAACTGCTTTCTCCATTCTTGTTTCCATAAAAGATGTTCAATAATCTACTTCACATTATCTCCTAGATTTCGGGGTGTTAGTTTTTTGTTTATTGCTCTTTCGGTTCTTCGATTCACTATCCCTCACTTGGCCATCACAGCTACCTTTTCCAGAAGCACTTTCAGCTTTACTTGTACCTGTAGATGATGAATGGTTGAAGCTCCAACGGGCATTCACAAACCACTTGTTAACCTGCATAAGACAACTTCTAGGTAAGAAAAGCGTGAAACTATGCTCTCTTATCTTTAACCCATAAGAGTAAATTTTAGAATGAATGAAACAGTTTCCCATTTGTATGACCTGCTCAAAAGTAATTCCTAGCTCTTCTGCCAAGCTTGCTTTTGCAGCTCGGTCTGGATACTGATTTTCCTTGAAGTAACTGTACAGTCTCTGCATACAAAAATGATCAACACCTTTACCTCCTCTACAATTCTTTGTGCGCGTGTATCAGAGAGAGGAAGGGGGGAACAAAAAATATATTATAGAACAATGATAATGGCGTAACACCATGATTCCCAAAAACATCTTGCGAATTGCAAAATAGATAATGGTTCTCTCCATATCAATCTCTGATATTTCTCTTTCTTCAAAAACTAAATAAGCAGCTTTTGTAGGTCGAAAGCAAGACAAGGATGATTTTGCACAAGCACTCTTTGAGAAGCACTACAAAAGTTTCTAATGTAAGTGGATCGTGGCTGAAGCTTGCATGCACAAGTGTAAATTTGTTAAAGCAAACTTTGAGGCCTAAGAAAAATGCCAACTAAACACAGACCAGCATTCATTCAGTGAGACGTTTGAAAAGTGACTGAAAGGTTAAAGAATAATATGAAACGCTGAGGACTAAAGGGGAAAAAAAATTATTTATGTTGTTCTCATTCGAAAAAGGGCAAAAAAAAAATCATATTGTATATTTTCAATAAGACCCTGCACCTTAATGAAAAAGATATAATATAGAATGATGACATGGTATCCTCAACTCAATTAAGAATTGATGGGTTATTAGTACTGTTGAACATATGAAACAAATAACTCACAAAAACATACCTGAGTTACAGCTTCTCCAAGTTTTTTATAAGCAGAGGGCCTAACGCTTTTACCACTAGAACCAGATAGAGATGCACCAACATATGATTTAGCTGGGGAAACATTTGTTTCTTGAAAGCTCGAGTTTTGGCAAGTTCCTCTCTCAGGATTACGTTTGTTCTCCTTTAATTCCTGGTTCATATTCTTGCTATTCATTCCATTCTCGGTAACAGAGGCATCTCCGTTTGCTGTCACTGTAGCGACATCTCCAGTATTTTTCCTCCTCTTCCTTGGCCCAACAGTATCAGTGTAATCATCGTCACTTGAAGTAGAAATGTTTCCATACGTTTCCTTCACAGAGCGCAGAAACACGAAATTAAACTATTGAAAGACAACATCATATGATTAAAAAGTTTGACCATATCAAGAATACAATCTGCATATTTGAAACTAAGTTTAAACCTCTATGAAGACGGAAGGTGGACAAAATTTAATGTGAAATAATTCTGAAAATATTTTTGCTTGAGAGGCTTTATCTTTATTGCTTTAGGAAAAATATTTGCAGAGGAATGTAATGGATATAGTGTTATCTAATATGTAGCACAACTATTTTCTATACATATATAAGGGCACCACATTCATATGGAAGCATTACTATTATATTTGCCTCCAACAATCATAAGTACTTGGCATTAGCGTGTTGAAAAGAGTCGAAAGTTATGCTTTGATATATATTCTAATTCCATGAGAATGTGTATAGTACATGACATCTATCAATAATTCCTTGTTCTCTATAATTGGTGCACTTCACTGTAAAAGAGTGGAACAAATAGTAGTCAGGTTAAAATAATTTAATTTTTATGGAAAGAATCACAATTCCTTCACTTCTCAACAAAAAGCAGGCAAAACACCCATTTGAAACAAAAGATCAGGACATGACTCTAATTACAGGATCATGCTTGGAATATAAGTGTGTTAAACAGCCACCAAAAAAGTGCCAAGACTATATGATAGAAAAGCTGTTTCAAATATTGTAAGATCAGAGGCACTCACATCATAGAGCTTCTTGTAGTCCAATCTGTCAACATTTCTTTTTCCAGAAACAGTTGCTGACTCATCTTGGCACAGATCTGGTTCTAGCATGGATAAAAGCTCGCTGTTTAAAGACTGCATCTTCTTTCCATCAAATTTAGATTTCCTCCCATTAGAAACTCCACGAGGTTCAATAGGCATGTGGCATTCATCTTCTAAAGACAACCCATCACCATTAATAGTGGCAGCAAGATCCTCAGAGTCTGATGTAAAATCAGAACTTGAACTTTCCTGCTTCAGTTTCTCCTCAAGAACTGGAGCATCAGGATCATAGTCATCATCCTCTGAATCATCAGAAGAGAGCCCCAAGTACTCTTTGCCATCAGGGGGAGCCTTGAATTCATCAGATGCAGAAGTGAAGTCAGATTCGTCAGAGCTCGATTCCTCCTCCTGACTCTTCTTATGAATATCTGGACCATCAGGTTCATAATCATTATCATCAGAATCATCAGAAGATGGTCCAAAGTTGTGATCCAGTTTTTGTCCAGACGCTGTGGCGGCAGCCTCAGGGAAAACTTTCTGCACATCGGATAGGAGTACAATAAGGAATGAACACAAGTTTGTAATTAACAAATATTAAGGCTGGGGACTGCATGATTACCTCCCAGCTATCACTGATAGATATATTTGTTCCTTGAGAATCGTTAAGCAAGCCAATGCAGTCAACTTTGCAATCACATCCAGGGCATAACCAGCCCTCATCATCAGGAGGAACTAAAGGAGAAATGAAAACATGCAATCAGGAAAGTATAAATGACCAGAGAAGTAACTCAGGAACAATTATTCAACTCAGTGCCATCAAACAAGTGGATAGAGCATTACTGTCTTCTCTTAACAATGGTGGTATCAAACAGAACTGATGAAATCCTCTGTCACAAGCACCATCACATAGTATAATATCATTATCAGCATTCAAATCTTTGGACCCACATTTTGCACAGAATATCTGCCACAAATGAATTGTCTAAGCAATTACACTCCAAGAGATATTCACTGTTATAAGAACCGTCCTAAACAGCAACAATCATGGAAATAAGAAGCTTTGTTAACAAGAGAATATGACAAATTAAATAAAAAAAAATCCTACATCCTCACTGTCAATCTGTCCTTCAGAATCAAATAAAGATGATGGGAACCTTCCTTCGCTGCACAGAGAATCAATATGTTGAAATAAATCCCTTATTTTCACTTTGCGTCTGGTAATTTCAGATGTGGCTCGCTGCAACTCCTTCTCGGGCTTTAACTTTTCTAGGCTGGAAAGTTACACAAGTCAAAGAAAAAAAGATAAACTCTCCAGTGGAGAAAAGATCGCCACACAGTGTGTAAAAAAGAGCTTGAGATCAAATCATTTTAAAGGGCAGGTCAAACTGGATTTCATTTTAAAACAAAAGGGTTTCCTTCTATTTCTCATAATCATACCAAGCAAAAACAATTCTCTAGTTCATCAAATTAGCCTCCTTGACAAAGATATTGAGATATTTTGCCACATACACGATATTACAAGCAATGGTAGTTTTTAAAGGAAAAGGATGGGCTCAGATCTATGCACACAAGGAGGGAGAGAGATGCACCGGAGAAGAGGGTTATTACTTGGCAATAACACTGAAAGCTGAACTAACATCATCTTAAATTCCTTGTTTCAAAAAAATTAAACCAGCATCCTTTATTGATCCCACTGCTAATTTGTATAGCACTTCTCATAATGGACACAATTGACACTAATGATCATCTGGTTCAAAGACAAGCATCAAAAGTTTATCCAATGTAAATAACTTTTAATTCTTTGCAAGTGTGGCTAAAAAGATTCTTGTTCTATATTTTTTTTCTCTGATGTTGGCCTCTTCCAAATGCAATGAGTCCTTGGTGGATAGTCAGCGCATAAATTTGGATGCAACTTTCCATACTAAAAAAAACATTGTGCTAAAATCAAAACAAAAACATTAAGAGAACAAAATTTAAAAGGTCATTAAAAACAAAACACAAGAAAAGGCTACAGAAAAACTTTGTGGTAGAATAGTACACACCTAAGTCCTTTCCAGCCTTCCCCAGAATAAGCAGTGATCAAGCTTTGCTCATAGCTCATCCGATTCAATAAGTACCTAAGATGTGCCCTGATTTTGGAATATTCATCAGCCACAATATTCTTTCCTCTTCTCTTTTTCCTTCTTTTCCCTTTTTTATCACCAGTGGAATTAACATTACCTGAATTATTACTTGATTCAGGAGCTTTAGGTTTCTCTTGTGATCTTGACCGGAGAACTCTATCACTACTTCTCAAAGATCTTAACATATATATCTTCCTTGACAATCTTGAAGCACTCTTACCTCTAGGTCTACCGCGTCTAGTAATACCAATCGCAACTCTAGATGGTGTTTCCAAATGTTCACGATTTGGGCCTTTGTCCTCATCATCATGAGTTGGTCTTGTTTGTTCATTTGCAGGAATGATGATGCTGTCACCAGGAAGCAAGCCTACATGTTTAATAGGAGAACTCTTGGTCACAAGTTGAGTAAGCGGCTCTGAATTCTCGATAGCAATGCCACTATATAATTCAGTGCCAATTCCTGTTGATTCATTTTCTGAAAGTTCAGATCCAGGCTTCTGTCTTTCTTCTGATGGTTCACAACAAGCTCTGTCAGAAAGTAACTCAAGTGTATGTCCAGATATAGTTTGTTGAGGGTATAAACTTTTATCAATCTGGTTACCCTTGCTTGCATCTCCATGCGGCGGACCCACATCTTCAGTACAAGAATTATTGGCTAGATTTTCAAGTGATGCTTGTGAGGTTTCATTAGCAATGCAGCTTGATGATGCAGCATTGGTATTTCCAGGTTCATCCTGTAGAATACCGGAGTCAGTTGCTTTTGATGATTCACCATGCGTACACGCAGTATTCACACTTCTAGCACCTGGCTCGAGTTTCTGATCTATAGCAGTTAGTATAGGTCTTGAACTTTCATCAAAAGTAGCACCCCTGGCATCTTCAGGAGGTGGATCCAAATCAGTAAAAGAATTGTTTGTTACATCTTCAGTAGATGGTTCCACAGTTTCCCCAGCACCAGATTGGAGAACTGCAGTACCGCTCTCTCCGGCTTCAGTTTGTATGATTTCAGACTCAAGCTTATGTTTCTCTTCCGAATATCCACCACAGTTGTATTCAGCAGTAAATCCATGAGTATTTTCCAGTTTAGTTTGTGAAGGGAATGAGTAACTTTTAGTTTGAGAACTAACTTGTGATGGAGGAACACCCATGTTCTCAGCCTCAGACATATGCTATGAGTAAAATATATCAGCTCTCTAGAATTCAAAATTGAACCTTGTATTAGAAGGGTCTTCCCACAAAACTACTGTGACAAGAAAAAATCCGAGTCACTACAAATAGCATGGATGTTGTTCTACTATCTATACTCCATACACTTGCAGCAAACATCAAACATCAGGAAATTTCTTGGAGAGAGATAGTAATCCTATCTCAACAAAGCAGCCCAAATAAGCAGAGCATGGACAAGGTAAGGCAGTGATTTATATAATGACTAGACGATCAAGGCATAATAGTTATTTCAAATGTTACCTTGTCTTTGCACAAGGAAATTCAACCAAATCTCCATAAGAAGACAAAGACTATTATCATTCAGTCGGTTACGTTTATTATTCACTGTTCACTGTACACTAATACAATGCTATTAAACAAGTCAAACACTACAAAACATATGCATCTCCATGTAAACGACGAGTCAGTTTAGAGACACAACCTTAATTGCACACTTGCAACAATTGGCATCAACACACATCTTTTTACCAGTTATTAAAACTCTGCAAACCTAGCTAGCATCAATTATCAGGAATAAATGATAAATTCTTGAATATAATAAATATTTGCCTCTGTGGTCGAAAACCTCTACCCTCATTCCCTTGCAATTATTTATCACTAAGCTAATAGGACCTTGAAAACATATTCCTCTGCTCACTCTCTCTTTTTATGCACATTTTTACTTAGCAGAAACTAATCTATATATAGCTAACTTGAGCATTAGATTGCAAAGCTAAAATTTCAAAAAATAATATCAATCTAAAACTCCAGTTGTTTCTTTCTTCTCTTTTCTTTTTTTGTTTTCTTGCAGTTTCTTGGCATCCAAACAGCTCAAAAAAGAATGCAAATCGATTAAGGAACTTCACTCGGGCGACATTTCTACGTTGCATTCCTTTCAAGCTCAAACAAAACAAAAGCATCAAAAACCACAACCCTCAACTTTTCTCGGCGGATTTAGTTTCTCTCTTACAGTTTTCTGGAGGAAAGGATAATAAAAAACGAATATGTACAAAAATGAAACTGAGATATTTTTAGTTTAGAGAACTGACCTTAGCCTTTTATTCTTTCTGCTTATAGTATTAGTTTCTGCACAGGAGAGCAAAACAGAGTTTTGATGCGGAGAGAGGAAGAGAATTTTTTAGGAGCGAAGAGGAGGAGGAAGAAAAAAGCGGTTGATAGTGGTGGTGGTGGTGGAAGAAGCCTCTAAATCTGGGCCACCGTCGCTGCAAAAGTAAGAAAAAGGGCTTTCTGTTCCTGCCCTTGTGCGCTTTCGGTATAATTTTTGTGTGTTTCCCTATGTTCCGTTTTATGGGCTGGGCTTTCCTTTTTTAATATTTGCTCTCTTATACAGAAAGGCCAGGTGTGGGCTAGTTTGCGTTTTATTTTTATATATTGGTCCGACTAGCCTGAAGTAGATAAATACGGCAATCTTAGTAGCTAGAGTCTTCGGCTATTTTTCGATGGCTTGTATACGTGGGCCCAGGCCTGTTCTGCTAAATTCATTGATAAAAATTGCCTTAAAAAATTGATTCCAGCCTTTATTTTGTTATCCATTTGGATTCCTATTCCTTCCTTCTATAGAAAGTTTTTGATGAGGTAAAGTGTTTACATAATAAAGGGTTATAAATCTGGGATCACGTGACTTGCATGTGCCCACATGCATTAGATTGGACCGTGGAAAATTAAATTAAATTTGTTTACATTTGTTCCAGATTACACGTTTTCTTTCATGTTTAAGAACTTATATTTTATATACTATGGTTAATATATACAGTTGACACCATTATTATATATACTAAGTCAGAAACAAATGAATTCCATCACACAAAAAACTTTAAAACATTACAAATTTGCTATATATAATTATAATTAATTTAATATTCAAAGTGCCCTTGTAATTTATATTTTTTTTTTTTCTCCTCTCCCTCCCCTCTGTCTCCACTAATTAACCTCACAAGATTCAGGCGTGTAAGGTTTAAGTGCGGGTGGGTTTTTGCTAGATGTGCTAGTCTGGCTCAAGACTTGGCTCCGTCGGTGCATGGTACGCAGGGCTAATTTGTTGGTTCTAGTAGCTTGGCTGGTGATGGTCTGTGATTGTATAGCTCGGGTGTTTAGGTCTGGTTCAGTCTTGGAGTTGATGCGGGTAGTTTGTTATGATTTTCTTTAAAAATAAAATAATTTTTAATCTATCAACATCAATTGTGGGGAGCTTGTGGTGATTTTCTTTAAACCATCAAGATTCAAGAAGAGTGGTGGTTCAGGAGACAAGAAAGTGGAAGTAAGGGATTTGTAGAGGTTAAGAATTAGGAATTTGATGATAGAAAAAAGGAACCTAAGTTATTAATATACGAAGGCATTTTTATATTTTCATCAAAATTTAAAACTAGTTTTGACTTAGATTATAATCTTTTTAAATATGATAGAAAAAAGGGCTAGCTGAATGATTTGTTGCACCCACTTATAATACTAACTTGAGCATGAACCAGGGTTCAACTTATTTCACTGTTCTTGAGGGCTCTATATGATAGATTTCATGGGAGGGACTATAGATCTTTCCCTGGGAGGATGTTCAACTTCAATATTGTTTTCTTCCTTTATTTCCATTCTTTAAACATAATTAAATTTGTTAAGGGTGGGTTTCTGTGTATCGAGAAGCAAATCTCCCTCTAGTGAAAGTATTTAACAATTCAACTACTATATCCAGGACTTGGAGCTCAGTTCTTTAATTTTTCTTAAATACGAGGAAGAAAACAAAGCCGTGAGATCATAACCATAATCGTCACTAATCTCGAGCCGAATCTTCGACTCAAATACCAGTTTATGAGGGAGTTGTTTGAGTTCAAGATGTATAGGCCTTAGCATCTGCATTGAGCTTGCACACATAATTAAGAGCTTACATATATATGAGGATGAACACTGCCTCCAACCTAAAAGCCTAGACTAAGGGGTTATGGTTTTATCTTATGTATAAGCATTTATCTTCTTACATTCGTTTTCTAGGTGGTATAATTACTGCTCACATGTATACCTTACAAACCTTCCCCTCACATGGAAGTCTAGTCTATTTAAACACAACTCTCGTTCTAACCGGAAGTATTTAATATTTCGAGTGCGGTATTCAAAATTTGAAGCTTAGCTCTTTTGATTAATCAAGAGGAAACCATCAAAGTTATTGGAGCCTAACCACAAATATCACTCGTCTCGAGCCACACCTTCGAATCTAGTATCAATTTATTAGGAAGCTAGGCCTCGGTACGTGTTTGTATTGGATTTGCACTCATGAGGGATTACACATAAAAGATGAGTATTACCTGCACCTCATAAGTCTAGATTCATGAGTTACATGTATATCTTATATTCATTATGAAATATTTATTGGTATCAAATAAAATTTAATAGGGTTTGCATTTCTTGTAAGAGCCTGAGACAGCTGGAATTTTATTCGTTTACCTGAGCCCACAAAATACATTTTCCTGAGCATAAAGTTTCCTCGAATCAAAAAAAAAAATTAATTAGGAATAAGTGAAAGTTTTCATTTTATTACATATTCAGTGATTCAACAAGGTTGTATCCTACCTAACCAGAACATATATATCAACAAATAACCCATTTCAGAATTTTCAAAGGGAAATGAAAAGGTTCTGTTAGTGGACTCGTGTCTCCTCTTAGAACAAAACTCAGTGGCTTCCATCAAGACAGCAGTTTGAAAACTATATGCTTTGACTTGGCCTGTCTAATGGCAAACATATCATCTGAAACGAGACTGTTGTTTGTTGGGTTTTAACTAATTCAAATCTTCAATAATTTCATGTGGTACCTACCCAAATGGATAATCATCCAGCATTTCCTGAAACGCTTCTCTTAATCATAAGCATTAAAGTGCATAAACTTGTGTTCTTCGGACTTCTATTGGAGTAGGGTTAGCAACCTATCAATCATAATTCACAATCTAACTCGTAATAGTGTGAGATACTGATCTCAAAGACTTTATGACAAAAGGGAAGCGGCATGAAAGTAAACCCCCACCATCACGTCTTTCGCAAGATTTTCTTCCATTCACCACCCACTCCAAGACCAAGAATTCTGTAGCGGAACTTTCTTCGAACTTCGTAATCTGTCATGAATATGATTTTGAAAAAAGAAGAGAAAAGAAACATATATAATTCATCATATTTTCTTAGAGAACTAACTACAATGCATGCTAACTATTGTATAATAAGCTTTACCATGGGCCAACTTTTTTTCCTTGGTGAAAAATCACGAACCAACCAGAGCACTAAAAAACTGTCAGGAATTGGATAGAAGGGAGAGGTTAATTAATTGATTGTTGAAGAATATTTTAGCAACTCGGCTCAAAAAATTGGACCACACAGGAGCAGGTAATACGTAATTTCAAAGTTGGCTGGCTAATTAATGAGGCCGGATGGTCCCTTGTGTAATCCTTACGTTGGACAAAAAATGAGTTGGCTCATGACATTAACATACCAGAACAATTGCTCTTGGAATAACACAAGAGCGGCAAGCATACATAATATATCTCCCAAAAACACTCCATTAGAGAAACAAGTCAGAAATGTAGAGTGAGTGGTCCTGGTTCTCACCATCGATCGGCCGATTAGATTAATATGTAGCCCTTGCGTCTTAATAAATTCCACCACACCTGCTGCTTACGAAAGTCCCAACATATTTTAGGAGTTCGATAGGATATGTAGGCATCACATGAAGAAAGAACAAAATTTACAAGTGGTTGATCGAATTGTATGGCATTTAATGTAGTAGTAGCTATCAACCGGCATAATAGTTGGGAAAACATGGATCTCTTCAATTAAAAAAGAATATATGCAATCTCTAGTTCGAGGTGTTAGAAATTTTTATTAATTAATATGGTTTAATTATAATGGTGGGTATATTAACTGTTAAAAAACCATGCATGTCAACTTAATTAGAATTAAAACTGTTGTGTAAAGCTTAATTAATCAGGAATTGATGGTTTAATTTTATATTATCTCTAATATCAACTCGCTTGCCTTGGTTTAGAATGGTAGTCATAATTTCTTGAAGGGTTCAAGTCATTTTCCTTCACATGGAATAAATGATAAAACTCTGAAATTAAAGAAAGAAGCAAAATATATATTCCTTAAAAGTGGGTGGGGGAATCAGAGAAAAATACAACAACATCCGTTTAATTATTTTTGTGTGGTGTGATTAAGTTTCCTCGAAATGCTAGATTTCTTGATGCTCTAAGCTTACATCCACATCATTTCCATGACAATTCTATTTGCAGACAATCCTGATAATTCACTGAAAAGAAAAAAGAGAAAAGTTGAATATGAAAAGTATCAGAGAGGACTCGTGGTTAGGTTGAAGTCTGCGTCATGAATTTTAAGAGCTGCCTTTGTGCCGCTGAGCAAAATATCAAACTATCCGAAACAAAAGAAAAAAAAATCTTTGAAGGGGACACAAGACTTTTCTATGTTGGCCTTGGCTATAAAGTGTAGCTGCCGGAGAGTTGGGTTTGAATGTTTGATAGTATGGTAGTAACTTTTTAAAATAATTTTTTATTTAAAAATATATTAAAATAAAAAAATTTTATTTTTAAAATTTTATTGTTGACATCAACATATTAAAAAAATTTAAAAATATATAAAAACATTAATTTAAAATAAAAAAATATTTAATTTTAATAAAAAATAGATTGAAATTCAATAATAAATATAAACGTTAATTAATTGTATATTTTGAGAAACTTGTACAGCTAGACTTGTACCCGTGACGGATTATAATCCACCAAAATCATTAAGTCACACACTAATCTGGTTCCATTTTTTTATGCTTTTACTAACTCTAATTCATGACCTTTCTGGGTTAAAAAAAATATCCATACTCTCACTGTTTTTCCAAACTACGGCAAAACTTGGAGAAATCTTAATTATGATTCTCATAAATTAAGTTATTAGTTATTTTTTAAATCTATTTTAAAGAAAAAATAAATACAAATTAATAAGAAAGATATTTATATCATTTTTAGTAAATCATGAATGTTATTTTATTTTTATTTTATTTTTATTTATGTATTTGTTTTGTTAAATGAATTTATTATATATGTAATCAATAGAATATTACTAATAGCTAGTACTACTGGGATAACTAAATACGGCAAAGGATGTCTAGTTCATTAATGCTTAGCAGTCTGCGCAGTAGATTTCAAGGGAAAATTATATAGTAAAATTAATGTAGAATTAAAAATCATGAGAGGATTATCGTAGGTTACTGTAGCTCAAGGTTCCTTGAACTTTCTATTAAATTAAAAATATATGCTTAATAAATTAAGTTATTAGGATTATCTAATTAATTCTTGCTGTGATATATATTTCTAACTTATAGTAAAATTAATGTAGAATTAAAAATCATGAGAGGATTATCGTAGGTTACTGTAGCTCAAGGTTCCTTGAACTTTCTATTAAATTAAAAATATATGCTTAATAAATTAAGTTATTAGGATTATCTAATTAATTCTTGCTGTGATATATATTTCTAACTAGTAAGTGTTTTTTTCTTTTTTGCACTTCTCTTTCCTTGCAGACGACGCTCAAAACATTTGGAGTACTAGTTATATATCTAGAAGAAGACCAAATATGCTATGGTCTTTGCTTAATTGCTTTCATTTAATTTGTACTTCTGTTCACTTAATCCGTTTCTGTCGGCAATCGCTGAAGTGATGATCATAATTAAGAATGTTTTAGACCGAACAAATATACGTGGAAAAGACATAAACATGTCAGAAGGAAAAAAAGTAAACTACATGCAAGGTCCATTACATCTGAAAGAAACATTTCATGTACTCGACAAACACATTGGTCAAGGTCACACCCTTTCCACAGGTTAAGTGAACCACAATACAAAACCTGACTCTGAAACATCCTTATCAGTAAATAACCTTTAACAGTTGGTCCCAAAAGCTACCTCGCTAGCGTCTCAGATGTATTCCTCGCTCGAATGAAAGGCCAAGAAAAAGAAGAAATCTAAAATTAATAAGTAATCTATTATTATTCTACATTCGAATCCATTTGACTTAATTAATGTGGTTGGACGCGCCCAAAGAAATCACCTTCTTCTTTCCGGGGCCCAACGTGGCAAAGCTGGGCTAAAATGCTTGGATACCACCCTAGAATCAAGCAACTCCATGATCGGAGTAAAATTAACGCACCTTGGTACCTTATACTGATTAATGGATGCCCCCCTTGAAATCGCATAATCCATCAGCTCCTCAAATGTACCATTTTTAACCACACGTATCTCTAGTGGTCCAATTGAATTATCTGCGACTCGACCTTGTCGATACACCGAGTTCAAAGATTCTTCCATGGCAAGGCAACATTGGTTCAGTACCTCGTCACCAGGAGAGTTTGCTGAGTCTTTGACCAATAATTCCCAGTAAATCACATAGTGCCCTGGAATCGTCTTTGTATCGGCATGGCTTGTGTATTCAACTACACTTGTGTTGAATTCACGTAGAAGTTGCGATGCATTCTCGACGGCCTTTTGTAACTCGGCCTCATCTGTTTTGTCTGAGTCAATACTGAGCAATACATTCTTTCTTCGTACGAAATGGAATTGAGGAGCTGAGTTGTGGAACCCGGTAACTCGAAGGATGTCACCAACTCGATACCTGTATAAACCGGCGTAGGTTGTGATAACAAGCTCGTATTCTTTACCCAATTCAACATCAGCAAGATCAACAAGTTTTGGAGTTGAATCCTGACTCATCCCAGCAGGCTCATGGGGTAAAAACTCAAAGTAGGCCATATTCGGCATGATTGTGTAGCAAACTTCTGATGGCTTGCACATTGGGTTGAGGTTCAACCCAAAGTAACATTCTGATGAGGCATACATGGTGCATGCTTTAGGTAAGCCACCACTGTAGTAGTCAAGGGTAGGGATATATTGGGCCATGGCTCCAGTGACGATCACGTCAAGATATTTGGTGTTAGGCCAAATTCTTGTAATGATCCCTTCCCAATTTTCCTTACCACACTCCATCCTGACAAACTCTGCGAGCTTTGGGTTCGGTTTCAGAATATTCACCATGCAATCTTTGACCGTCGGGTCAGTGATTTTCTTGTTTAGCATTCCTGACTCGATATCATCAGAAAGTTCACGCCAGTGAAGCTGGAGAAACCTTATAGCACGGAGGAGGCCGGAGGCAAAGACTGCACCGACCCTGAGCACTTGTTCGCGCTCTAGAAGGCCACAGAGCATCTGAGTGTACATGCTCTGGAATGAATCTGCACAAAGAATGGCCTCATTCGGGCTTGTGTACACGTTGTAAGGATCATATGGACGTGTCTTGAAGTGGTCACTCTTGTAATAGCTTGTAAGCACCGGACGAGCCAAGAGACCTCCTGGGGTTCTTGTTTCAGACTTCACAAACAAGAAGTATAAGCCTTTGCCTTTGTCTAACCCAGGCACGTAACTGTTGCATAAAAAAATTGCATTTTTATCAGTATAAAAGTTATATATAAAAAAAATCACATATGCATGTGAGCTGAAATTAAATGAAGCTCGCATAATTAACATGAACGCGTTTATTGGAATTTTTTTTTTTTTTGGAACTTACAGGTTCATTACTGGCATGAGTAAACTATACAATAATTGGCGACGATCCAGCTCTTGTTTAATTGTTGGCATGAGCTTTCTTTCACCAGCAGATGTCCCGGAACTATAAAAAATCAAGAAGACAAAAACTTAATTAGGCCAAGAATCACATGTACACAAGGAAAGTTTACAAGTAATATAGTTGTATAAAACTCACCTAGTGAGGAATTCTGAGATGGGGTGAGCTGATAAGATGGAAGAGCGATCTCCATTAGCAATTCGTTGAATTTCAGGCTGAAGATCCTCGTATCTAATCATGGGGATTTTAGACTTAAAAGTCTCACGGTCAATTGCACCATCAAGATTGAACCGTTTTAAGTACTCAACCTCGGAGTTTTGGGTCAAGATTTCAGCCAAAACATCCTCTTGAACGGAGTCAGCATTTCTAGTCATTTCCTCGAGGAATTGAAGAGCTTTAGCATCTTTCTCACACGCTGGAGGACCAAGAGGTGATGAAAGAGCATTATCAACAGCCATAGAGGGAGGGGAAAGACGAAGGAAAAATGTGTTTTTAGAGAGAGAAAGAGATGGGGTGTGGTATATTAGTAGAATTAAGAAGTTGAGAGTTGAAGTGTGAGAATGGAGGGTGGCTTTGCTGGGCTTTATATAGGTGAATTAAGCCAGTCGGCAGTGGCCTTACGTGAAGGACAATGGTATGCCACGTCATGAGCCATGTAAGAGAGGGACCTAAAGGGGCAAAAGGGAGATAGGAAGGAAGCTGACGGACTTGATTGGGATTTGGGAAGGTAAATTTTAGACACCAACAAAACAATTATCTTTGATAAAATGTTGGGTTACCAGGGGACACGGTGGGTCCCACAACACGTAGACATGGCTAGAAATAAGGCGGGCATGTGGGGTTAGGTGACCGCCATGTCAGCGAAGAGATGCGGGGCAAGATGTTATACGCGTCACCCACCACGCGGCTGCTTTTGGACAGATGCTGGTCATCGACGGTGACCCATGGCCGGCGTGTGAGACATTTTTCACTGTTATATTAGCCTTCCAACGTGAAACAGATGCGTCATCGAGTGCATATAAAATTTCTTTATTTCCTCGGTATCCTGCGCATGGACCGTACATGTCACTAAAAGGTTTTCCTCTTCTTTTTAAGCTATAATAGAGCCATTTTTTAAAAAGAATATCAAGAATAAATTCTGTCATTCAAGCAGGTAGATAATCTAATTCATACAAATTCAAATTCAAATTTAACAAGAATATTCAGTTTGAGCACCGATTTGCAAGTATAAAGGTTGTCACCTCACATCATGCATGGCTTAAATAAGAAGATGTATACTAGTTGTCAAATGCCAGCCAAACCCGTTTACTATAGAGAGACAAACATTGCGTACTGATCCTGTCCTCAAAATTGCGTGCTCCTACGTAGCCAAACTCGTCAGGACTTAGGAACTCGTCTGCCATTCTAAATCAGCCTCTTCTTTTTGTCAAAAACGAGACAAGAACAAAAAAAAAACAGAGAACTTCAAGTGGGCTGGTGGGGTGGGGGAGGGGGGTTCTTCTAGTGAATGTTGTTTTTTATCTGAAAGTTAGCCTGCCTGCCTGCCTTTTAACAATTTAAAATATGCTACAAAGTATCGTGAAAAAACTATGCCCTGAAGAGTTCATGATCAAAGAGTGGAATTCATACAAAAACAAAAACAGTCGGTTTGATTCATCGTTAGTACTCATATATCA
>Ga0325404_1002708_pt1 | contig 18910 bp, 10 predicted proteins | sample PopdelMetagenome_18_FD_205664 | JGI IMG/M metagenome (GOLD analysis project Ga0325404, IMG submission 205664) | Populus deltoides microbial communities from Bellville, Georgia, United States - Xylem-Control-R1 | ecosystem: Host-associated > Plants > Phyllosphere > Stem > Wood/Secondary xylem... | reverse complement strand
TAGATAATCACTTGTTATTCTTTCAAAATCAAATACATTGAAATAGTTTTTATAAAAACTAATTAATTACTAAAAAATACACAGTCTTATAATCAATCAACATATATAGAAAGAGTACAGTGTACAGCTTCCAGATGATTAGAAAATTAAAATCCTTTGAAAATTGAAATGGAATTTCTTCCGGTGCTAATTGTCAAACCAATTGATAGATAAAAATCAGGAAATATGTTTTTTATATAGTTTTAAATTTGATTTTCTTTATGTATTGCCACATACTGTACAATATAAGTACTGTTTCACAAACTAAGTACAGGGGTCTGGTTTGATACATGCAAGCTAGCTAAGATAATTTCCATGTGATAAAACAATTTATTCACTTTAAAATATTATCATTTTTGTTCATGCATTGTTATTCTTTCATACAAGTTGGTTATAATAATTAAGATGTATTTGTTACAGAATAATATAAATTTTATTTTGAAATTTTATTTAATAATTGAAGTTTTTTGGTTAAATTGGTTCATTACATGGTATCAGAGTTTTGATGACTAAACAGTTACAAGTTCAAATCTGACCATCACTATTTATTAGATAAAAATTAAGCATAAGGTAGTATGAGCTTGTACAAATTTCAAGTTTAAAGTTTAAAAGGCTTTCACTTGAGATAAGTGTTAAAGAATAATATAAATCATATCTTGAGACCTTACTTAATAGTTTAAGTTTTTAGATTGAATTGATTATTTGACAGTATGATGTTATCAGGTATTTTTTTTTCATGTTACCAGCTAAAAAAATATTGATCTTTTATTTTGATAAAATTTATACTATTTTTTTTTCATAAATTGAATTCAAAACATATGGTGTTTTAACAATGCACCTTGTTTATATTTTCATAGAATTGTATTTACTTTAGTAACTGTTATCTTAATAGTTCTTTAAAGACTTTAAAACAAGTATTTGTTAAAAGAATGTTCAACTTAATTTTAATAATTTGAATAATGCAAGTATATATGTGCTGGAAACCACTAAGGTACGTGTTTTCTTTCAAAAAAGTTAGTTTTCTGGTTTCTATCTTTGAATTTCTTATTTATTTTAAATAATTTTTTTATGGAAAATTAAGAAAACGGGTTTAGTAGTTTTTTTTAAAAAAAATAGAAAACAAGAACCTTCTTGGTTTACCTTAAAAATATTATAAGAAATGAACATAAAAGACCAAGTGAACCAAATAAGACCCTTATTTTTATATTGAAAATTTTCAAAAACAATCTTTTTAAATAGATTTTAAATATGATTTTATTATCACATCTATTATTTTTATAGTTTTCAATAGCACATAAAATATATAAATATATTATTTTGATATTTTTTTAGTACCCTACTTCAACAATTACAAAATATATTTTTTTAAGAGGATCAATTATTTCAATTAAGAATATTGCATTTGCTAAAATAAAAAGAGAAATACTTCAATAGAAAAACTATCTTGATGAAAAATAAAATTTAAAATAACTGAATTTTCAAATTTAATAACAATACCTGAAACCTGCATATTTTTTCAGATGAAGAAGATCTTTACCTTCCCGCAACATAGCGTAGTTCCACAAAAGAGTAAAATCTAATAATATCTTGGAAATAGACTTTATGGTGACAGAACATCTTTCATGTGCAATAGGTCCACTGAACTTTTCAATAATATAATAACAAGAAAACTTTTGTGACGCTTTTGCACTTTCAGTAAAGTATTATATAATTATTTTCAATCCGGTTCAGTTTTTATAAAAAAAATTTTTGAAAAAAAAATTAAAATCAAACTGAATTTAATTAAAATCGACCGGTTTTGGTTTGGTTTAGTTTTTTAGGAAAAAAACTGGTTCAAATCGGTTTGGCTCGGTTTTTCTGGTTTTGGCTCGGTTTTCTCGGTTTTGTCTCGTTTTTTTCCGGTTTTGGCTCGTTTTTTCCGGTTTGGCTCGGTTTTTTCCGGTTTTTTGTCAGTTTCTGTTCGGTTCGGTTTGATTTTTTTGATTTTTTGCTTATAAAACCGAAACCAAACTGAACCAACAGGTTTTTTTCAAAAATTTAATCAGTTTAATCGGTTTTTTTCAGTTTGATTTTTTCAGTTATTTTTTTTCCGGTTTTCTGATTTTTTTCTCACCACTAATATTGGTCCCAAATATATATATATATATATATATATATATATATATATATATATATATATATATATATTTCTAACACATTGGCCTAGTTAGGTGACCTATTAAATAGCGAAGGATGTGATGCAAAAATCGAAAATTTTGCATGTATCGTGCATTGTCAAATCATACACTATAATAATAGCTTCTTGCAGAATTCAGTGTTTTTTCCTTACTGAATTCTGCTGTTTATCCACTGATATGGTTACAGATTGCAAAGGATGTAATGTTTTACATATATATTTTATTTTATTTTATGATAAAAAAATATCTTAAATCAACATCCACATCAACTGATATTAAATGAATTTATTTTTCTTTAAAATTAAAACTCACAAAATTAAAGAAAAAAAAAGAAGCAAACCTTTCAACCCTGTATAATGATCTTACAAGTGTAATTCCTTGTTATTGGAAGGCAATATTGTAGAATTTAATTACCCATTACAAAAGAGAAGTCCATGGATTGCACAATATGACAGCTTAATTAGGACAAAATTCCTGGCTTGTCAGCATATTATTTGGAATGAAAAAGAAATTCAATTAATATTGTTTTGATAATTTAATATGTTAATATAAAAAATATAATTTTTTTTTTTTATCTTTCAACTCATATAATTGAAGCTTAAAAATATAAAAATATAGAGAAGACAAGTTCTTCAATTAGCTTGATCGATTAATCATTGATCTTTTAACTCATATAATTTAATAATTAATTACTCGGGACTTGTTCCTCCAAACACTCACAAGATAAGCTGTCCAACCATTAAATTGCTGGCCAGATAATATAAACAAAGCACTAATTAATTTATAATTAAAGATTAAGAAGCTCACGTTGTCTTCTATCCAGCCATTAGTCATTGATTGTAGCTTAAACGTAAACAGATTATATTCTGTGGGCGTTTAGCAATTTTCTGGTAGTTTTCACATTAAAGTATGCCTAAAGAATAATATAATGATGAATGATTAATATTGCAAGTGTATTTAAAAAAAATTAGAATTAATTGTCTATGGAATTGAATTTAATTATAGTATTTAATTTGAATTTAATTAATAAACAAATTGAATTTACATATTTAAAAAAGATAAATTTTATTTTTTTGTTGTTCTATATTACCATTGTGACGTTCATTCTATTTATTCAAAAGTCTTTTAACAAAAAGGAGCTAAATAGATATTTTAAAAATATTAGTTTTAATATTAAATCTTTTATCTTTAGAATGGTAAATAAAAGGAATTGACCTTTAATATATTTTTATACTATTTTTAAATATTATATTTTATTTGAAATTCAATTCTTAACTTTTTAATAAAAATAAAGTTATAAACATAAATTAATTTCTCGTTTGCTTACAACTTTAACAATCTTTCTTCGTAATACTGCCATAGAGTTTTTTTTATTCTTAATCTTACCAAAAAATGGACTCAGACTTTGTCGAAGGTCCGACAAAATTAACTTTGGCTCTTTCCTCCTTAGACTTGAATATTTAAGACATTCTAGTAAAATAAATAAATAAAATTTAAATGTTATACGTAGTTTTGATCTAAAAACTATATGCCTGGTTTTCATCAAACAGTGCTTTTGAAAATTTGTTTTTGTTTCAGGATTTTTTTTTATGATTCTATATTATTAAAGATAATATTTTTTTAAAAAATATTATTTTAAATTAAATAAATTTAACAAAAAAAACCACTACTACAGTATCCAGCAACTGCATAATTCTCCGATCCTCTGGAGTGATTTTACAAAACTAGGGTTTCCTTTTGTTGGCTTGCCTTTATTTTGTTTTCTCTCCCTCTGTCGGTGCATACATATTTCAAAATTCATGATTAAAACCTGCAACACTATCTAGAATGTCTGAGTGCAATAATTCAATTTGGGTGGTTTTAAACGTTTCAGCTACTGCCTGACATTTGGTACGTCCTTGACTTCCAGGACAGTTAAATCTGTGACCTCAGATCTTAATGGTAACATTTTGAGGCTGTGGAAATCATTGCTTCAAGGGTCCAGTCAACTTAATTCAGACTTCCATCTCCAGTTGTGGAGGAACTGAACTTAGCTGTAGATAGCAAGCAAATCATAAGGTAAGAGGCCATGGGAGAACAGCATAATAAATACCTCAAGAAGAAAAGAGGAAAGAGTCAAAGGATACAGTAACCTAAAATATTGAAGTGCTGAGGCTCTTCATTTGTATTGGCTCAGGTGACCCAGCAATGCGTGTGGGAGAGAGAGAGAGAGAGACAGAGCAGAAGAAGATGCTGGCAATAACAGTAGCATATTAGAAGATTTAAATTAACAATAAAATAAAACATCTCTTATTTCATTTTGGACGGCACTGTTGATGAACAGCGTGCGGTTTTTAGTGCTGAAAAATATATCTTGATTCCTGAACGTTTCAAGAGTTATGTCTCTGTATAGAACACTTCATTTTCTCACGTTCATTGGGGATTGAGAGATGAGTGATAAATTCTCTAGAAAAAGAAGGGAGAGAATTTTGAGTCCGCGATATATATATATATATATATATATATATATATTCTAGTCATAGAAAAACTAATTTATTAACGTATCTACTTTTAAAAAAGATTTAATGAAAATGGTTTCATATTTAACTATATAAAAAAAATAGATTGAAATTTTAAAAAAATTATTATTTGATTTAATTTTAGATTTTTCAAACTGATTGAAGAATATTTTGGAGTATAAAATTGGCTCAATAAGATTTCTATAATAGATTTTGGGTGTTTTTAAATAAAAACATGTCGAAATATTGGGTTTTGAAGATTAAAAAACTCAGAACCCTGGATTTTTATCAGCTTCAATGATCACAATTTGTTTCAATCGATGATACACATTCCGTTTTGCACACCGGCCAGGAGCTCACCATTCCATAGTTTTTTTTTAATGGCACTTCTGCTTTTCTTTTTCTTATATATATTTTTAGAATAAAATTATTAAAATATATTTAATTATGCTATAGTTTTTAAATAAATTAATTTAGAGTTTTACCATCATTAACATTTACTTTAGGAATATTTATATATGAATCTAATTTACAATTTTTTTTAAATATTTTCCATGCATATTTGATAAGAATAAAATATCTATTTTATTTTTATAATTCTATCAAATTAATTATTTAAAAAAAAACGTTTTCATACAGTTGTGAGGTTTTTTTTAATTACGATATGCTTTTTTATTTTGATATGCTTTTATTTTATAAAAAATGCTCCAAATAAAAAATATTTAATAAAAAATACATGAGAACGATATTTCTGATTAAAACGAGATTTTCTTTTCAATTTAAATCATTGAAAGTCTTTACAAATATTTGTTTTATTTATTTATATTTTTATTCAAAAAAGCCAAACTACAGACATGTTTTTGTTAAAACAAAAAACTAAATGAAGATTTTTTTGCTATAAAACAATTTATTTTTAAAATCTAAATTATTATATATATATATATATATGTATATGTATATATATTTCTTTAAAAATAAATTTCACCGACTACGAGCATTTATTGCAAATGTGAAAAAGATATGAGATAAATGCGAAGTCATTGGTTAGGAAAAGGAAGAGTGAGTGGAGGTTGCAGAAATGGCAGATATACCAGGCGAAACAACAAGAGAAAGAATCTGACACATGTTAAAGAAGAAGGTTGTGGACCAGCACACACACACACTTTAATTCTCTTCAACAACAAAGAAGAAAAAAGAAAAAAAGAAGTTATAGCTCTTTGTTCTTCTCCCTCGCTGATTATCTTAGGTTAAAACCTTCTTTAAGATCTTTTTTAATCAGGTTTTACTTAATCTGCTACCCACAAAACCCGAAACCTTTTTTTTTTCCCTGGTCTTGCAGGAAGATTCCAGGCAAGGCAAAGCAAAGCAAAGCAAATGTCAAGTCAAGACAGCACCTTTTTTCTCCTCTCTTTATTGCTGCTCTCCACAAACAAATGGTCATTTGGGGTGGTTTAGGGTTGCAGAGAATATAATGGTGGTGCAGAGAGAGAGAGAGAGAGAGAGAAGAACAGAAGATAAACAAGAAATTAAGAAAACAAAAGAGTGGGGGGGAGAGGCAATAATTAGGAGATGGACCAGTGTGCAGGCTGTGAGAGAGAACTAACATGACCTTGTCGGTTGTTTAGCAAGAGTCCCACTGTCTCTCTCTCTCTCTCTCTCTGTTTTCAGTCCCTAATTGTCATAACTGTTTTTTTAGTACAAAACCCACAAACCAACCTAACCTGTTCCTCGGATCGATGGGTTTCACGGGTTTGGATAGGGTGTTAGGAAACACAACTCTCCCAGGCATCTTTGTTTCTCTTTTCGCATAAAAATTTAAAATCTTAACATCTTTTTTATATCTCTACATCTATCACTCTCTCTTACATATAGTTTGAACTTCTGGTGGTGCAGTTACAGCTTCCTTACTTCGAGTTTACAGTTTCTAATTGATCAAGGTATGTCTTGGTTTGTAGGGGCCCGTGGTACTCTACTAGATAGACGGTGATCTCGTGGTTTTGTCTTTATATATATATATATATATATATATATATATATATATATATATATATGTCCTGTTTGAGTTTCAAAATCTCTCTACTTTGTTTTCTTGTGCTTGTATTAATCTCTTCTCTAAGTCATCTAATCATCAGTATATCTACTGCTCAATCCCTTCCTTACGTCTTTAAGAACAGGAGCTGAAATTAGTGAAATGGGTTGGTGAGTTTTGCACCTATCAACGTCAAAATCAGAAGAAGAGAGGAGTGGTAATCTTACTCCAGTGTTCCCTGGTGATTAACTCTTTTATCAAGTTTGTTTCGTCGGATTAGATGGGTTAGCTGATGAATTAGGGTTGAAAAGGATCACAGGAAAATCCATGGTTTGGAGAGAGATCAGCTGGAAGCTAATTATCTGTGCTTCAAGAAGATACATATGTTAAGGCAAGGCAGGTTGAGATCAAGATTTAAATCAAGAGTTTAGAAAGCAATTAAGTTACATGGAACTAAGAGGCCAAGATAAGGGAATAGTGATGCCAAGGTCCATGAACTACAATCCACCAGATAATAGAGATTCCTCCTCGAAAGTCCCTAATTCTGCTCCTGCAAGAAGAGATCATCATCATGCTGCTATAGTACTACCTCATGCCCTTGGGCACCAATCTCTTTATCAACAACAACAAGAAGCTCAGAAACCCACAAGAGATCTTGACCTAACACCAGATCCAGTTCAAGCTACAACCCCAATTGCAACTACAGGTGCAATAAACACAGCACAAACTCCAAGTAGATCACTTTCAAGATCACCACCAACAACACCAGCATCTTCGGCATCAACAAGATATAGAGAATGTTTGAAGAATCATGCGGCGAGCATGGGAGGACATGTTTTGGACGGATGTGGAGAATTCATGCCCGGCGGTGAGGAGGGTACCCTAGAATCCTTCAAATGCGCAGCTTGTGAATGTCACAGGAACTTCCACAGAAGAGAGATTGATGGAGAGCCGGAATGTGTAGCCAATAGTACCCTCTACAAAATCAGCAATGGCCAAAGAAATATACTACCGCCTCAACACCTTGTTACTTCATGTGCTCCACGACAACCTTTTCTTCATCAGCATCACAGATACCATCATGGCACATTGAGTGCTTACACCACTCCAATTGCGCCGATGATAATGAGCTTCGGCCGCGGCAATGGAGGTGGGGCTGCAGCGGAATCATCAAGTGAGGATCTCAATATGTATCAATCAAATTTGCAAGGGCAAGCATCAGTGCAGCCATCGATGTCGAGGAAGAGGTTCAGGACAAAGTTCAGCCAAGATCAGAAGGACAAGATGACGGAATTTGCTGAGAAGTTGGGATGGAGAATCCAAAAGCAAGATGAGCAAGAGGTGCAGCAGTTTTGCTCTCAAGTGGGTGTAAAGAGAAAAGTTTTCAAGGTTTGGATGCATAACAATAAACAAGCCATGAAGAAGAAGCAAGTGTAAGAGAAATCAAAACCCTTGAAAATCAATACTACTATTGTTATCAATTAGGAGATGAAGGTAAATCTAGCTAGTCAATAATTAGATAAGTGTGAATAACCAAAAAGAGAGGAGAAGATAGCTTAGCACTCACTACTATTTTTTTCTCAAGTTTCAAGAAATACTCCTGCTTGTTAACATCGATCAACTTGTATTCTTCTTAATCTTAGACAATCTAATGATCAGTACGTACTGGTCGCAAATACTTCGAAAAACATAAATGGTAAGCAAACCCTATCATAATTCTTAAAGTGCAACAACATATTTGAAGTTCTTCTTTGCCATCACCGGCTAAAGGGAAAAGGGAAAAAACAAGATGGAACATCTTTAATTTGGGCTTGGTCATGAACATGGAATGCATGCTTCATACTTCCATGTATGTCTCCTCTTTCCCTTTTTCTTTTTCTTTCTTCGGGTGCTTAAAATTGTAACTATGTGCTTCCAACTATTCTAGATGGCCCCCCAAAATTAGATTCTTTGAACCTTCCTACAAAATGATAAGGTACATTCGAAAGCCGGAGCAAACGGGATACCAATGATTTTATGGCGCACGAAAATGAAGTGACTAGCTGGCCATTCGACTCCCCAAGGCTTTGGTGTCTTTTTTTTTTTTTAATTCTCATTTGCCATTTTCACACCCCACATTTATTTTTGCTTGATATTCGTGTCTGTGTATTGATTTTGTCTTTAATGCGTTAATATCATGGATTGAGACTCATCAAACAATATATTCAGTACCGCATACATTGATGAATTGAAGAAGACATCCTAATTTCCTTCCGATGATTATCCAAAAAAAATTGAAGAAGACATCCCTTATTAATGGAGTGCTCTAGAAGAAATGACCTAATGAGAGAAAAAAATGCGAACGAAGTTGGAATAAATCCATGCATTTGGAGTCGGCGTCACGGTTCAATGTAAATCAAGGAGGAGTTGCACCTCTTCAAAGGAGTTCTTGCTCAGCAAAAAGAAGAAAGCCAGGAGTTATAAGAATGTTTAGGGTTGGGTACAAATTAAATGGTGTGCCCATGAGAGAGATCCATATGATGTTTGAATAAGTTCTCATGTATTCACAAGTAGTGCCAAGCATGAAGAAAACACAAGACACGATCTCCCATGATCCAAGAGAAAGTAATGAATGGCATTGAAATTCGGAAAAAGAAGGAATGAGATTGCGAAATTAGCCTCCAATGAAAGGAAGGATTCCTAACAGGAGGTGAATTCTAGGGAATTAGCCTCCAAGAATGGAAGGTAAATTGCAGGGATCATGAGGTGAAAGTATACAGTTTGTGCACCCCATTGTAAACAATATTTTCCCCATATTCCTACTCTTGTTCGTGTTTCCATTCTACTTCTAAATTTTGACAGTCCGGAGTCCTATTATCCAATGCATTACACACATCATTTACAAACCAAGTACTGATCTCGCAAAGAGAATGAGAAATTAAACACAAGCTGGTGTTTTATTTAGAATTTTAGATTGTAAAGAGGCCTAATAAGAAAAAGAAAAAATGAACGAACTACATAAAATTTATTGGATGCTATCTCGTACATGTTACGAGGAAAAAAAGAAAAGAAACTAATTAAAGAGCTATGACTCACAGACGAAGATACTGTGCCGAAACTGGTGAAGTCCTCTCAAGGATCAGCAGTCTCGTTTCTCATCTTATATATCTCCAAGATCACCAGTTGCCTTTGACAGCGTCTCCTTGGCAGCTTCATAGTTGGCCTTGGCCTGATCAGTCATTGTGTCTTTGGCTGACACATATGCCTCCTCAACCTTGTTCTTAGTTTCATCAAAAGCATCTCTCTCACCATCTCCTCCATACCCCATTGCTCCTGCCGCTGCTTCCTTGGCCTTGGTAGCCTTCTCTGAGGCTATGTTTGAAGTTCTGTAGATCTCCTCTTTAGCTACATCATAGGCATCGGTGACTTTCTCGTGTCCGTACCACATTGCTTCCGATATTGTGTCCTTCACATCACCTGTCTTGTTTGAAGCCATATTTGAGTCCGCTTTCGCATACTTCTTAACTTCATCATAAGCATCCGCAGCTCGGTCTCTTCCATATCTCATTGTTCCTGAAACGGCCTCATTGGCATCACTAGCCCAATCTGATGCAATATTTGAAGCCTCGTTAAAGGCATCAGCAGCTCTATTTTTTCCGTAATCCACTGATTCCCCCATTCTTTCTTTAGCATCATAAGCCTCATCTGTGACTGTGTTCATTTTCTGGCTAGCATCACCACAGGCATTTGCTGCTTTATCTTTTCCATATCCTAATGCTCCACCAATCGTGTCCTCCATATTGTTTGCTCCATCTGAAACCTTGTCTTTAACAATGTTCCACTTCTGATTAGCTTCATCATAGGCACCCTCAATTTTAACCCCTCCATATTCCATTGCTCCTGCCAATGTTTCCCTGGCATCACTAGCTTTAATATTGGAAGCCATTTGCTTGGCTTGATCGGCTTTCTCTGAAGCAAAGTCCCTCATGTCACCCGCCTTCCCATAGGCCATGTCTGCTGCCCCACCAGCCTTTTGAGAGGCATACCTTGAAGTTTCTGAAAAAAAGATCGAAGGGGAATCAGCAAGGGGCAAACAAATTCTTGTTTGAAGATTAACCAAGTTTTGGATTGGCATACAAGAGCAATAGTTACCAGATGCAACAGAATTCATAGTATCTGTGGTCTTTGAGGCAGCATCTCCAGCTCTATCCATTATATTTTGAGCTCCCTCTCTTGCATTTTCTTGATTGAATCCAAATCCACTGTTAATACCATTAGAACATTAGTGTGGAAAATTAACAAAGTATAATTAATGATTCTATAACATTCAAACAAGCCATGTTCTTTGATCTTCCACTGGGCCTGCCAAGCACAAGAGGAATAAAAAAGGAGTGGACCATGAGCTATAATAAATATTTAGCCAAACATCCTTGCCAAGAGTAGGCAAATTTTCATTAACTTGAAACCTTTTTTAGTGAACCTCTTTTCTTTTTAATTAATTTTCTCTCTTTCTTTATTCTTACATTTGAGATATGAGTGGATGGTGAAACTATGAAATTAAATCACTAATTTTTGTCAATTGAATTGTTGACCTAAATAGAATCATTGTATTTGTTCAATATTTACATTAATTTATCATGCCTATAACTGTTTATGATTTTAGATGGAAAATGAAGATAGGTACCATAATCCATGAGAAATCACTATAAAAACACAAAGGATAATGATAGAGATACTTGATTGTTTTACTAAATTTTGTTACTAGATAATTGTATTAATCACTCAATATCATAATCATAATTATCTCATTAAATATAATAATTACATTTCACTTTGTAAAAAATTTGGTGCCCCTAGCATCACCCAAACAAAAATTGTCAAAAATTACACCCATATCTAGTGAATAAAAATAAAATATCAGGACTCATTTATCTAAATTTCAATACAATGCAAGAAATCACCTTTTGAATTATTTTAATAAAATTTTAATAATAGGTTATTTGTAACCCATTTTGTATAATTAAATTTAATGAATAAATAAATTTATTTTATTTTTTATATTACCTTCATCACATTATCACCATATTTTATTTTATTTAAAGGTATGAGTATTTAATTTAAAAAAGTTAATTTTAATATTAATTTTTTTTGAATTGTAGATTAAAGGATTGAATTATGTTTGAAATTCAATTCCTTACTCTCTATACTTTCATGTTTAAGTTTTATTAAAAAGTTTCTAAATTAAATTTAATTTAGAGAGTTCAAACATACACAACAATTCTATTCCATTGCCATTTGTATCTTATTGAAAATTAGCATGGAATTCCTTATTTACATTTCAATCGACATGAAAAATGACAAAAACTTTCAAAAATTAATGCTAGATCCAAAACAAAAACAAAAGCATTTACAAGAGTTGCTAAAATTGTTAGAAAAAGTTGGATATTAGAAAGAGATACAACATGGTATAAAGATAAAGATATTGAGGAAGAAATGAAGGGAAAGTTTGATTACTCGGTGAACTTTTGATACGCCGAACCAGTCCAAGCCTTTCCTTTCTCCTCGGCGTCTTGCATGGTTTCTGCCGCACCATGCTTCATCTCTTCAGCCTTGATCCTTGCATCTTCCGCTGCCACATTCACTCTTTCCTTCGTATTCTCCACCAAATCCTCAGTAGAATAACTAGTACTCCAGCACAAAGACACCTCCATCCATAGCACCATCACCATGATAATCACCGCAACTCTCTTCTCCATATCTCCTTCTCTTTTTCTTCCAAAACAGAAGTGTTTTTAAACTTTTGTATGTCACAAACTACCAAAACCCAAGATGGAATTCAAGCACAAAAGTCAAGATCGTACAATGTAACTGTGCTGTTGGTCATTCTTTATGTGAATTATGGAGGTCTTATTAAAGTAGGATGGTAGGAACGGAGAAACTGTTGGTGTCGAAACGTGGCAGCAAAGGGAGTGCGTGTCGTGAGTAGGGGACGATTCTTCCTGCTATGATGCCATGTGTTCTTTAAGACAGGTTACAGCTGGCCACCGTTTATGCAACCTGGTTTTTATTCTTTTATCTATTTTTTATTTGCCTTTTTGCATGCAATTTTTGTGGTAGGATGGACCATAGGTGCGGGCGCAAGCTCCAAACTGATTTTTCTACGAGTGAGTCTTGCTCCTTGAAAATAGTAAAAGGGGATCCCTGGTCCTCGCTGCCCGGAGCATGGGGACAACGAACTCTCCATAAACGGTCTAAAAAAAGCTGGGACGTTGGCTGTTTTTTGAGTTTGCTCCACGTGTAATTATCAACCTTTGGCTTCTATTTGTTGTGCTTTCGACCGCGCAATATTTGTGATGGTAATCTTCCATCATTTTTTCTTCTTTATGTTGTAGTTCTTCTTTTTTTCTCTAATTCTGCAGCCACCTATCATCGTAAGAGGAAGAGCCTGAAACATCTATCTAATGTGTGATGAGACTTGAGAGTCAGCCATTCGAGGGAGTATTAGTTGCTCGAGTATCCAACATCTTTCAAATGTGTGATTCCTACCTCCTCAAAAAACAACACCATTATCAAGGTAAGGTTAATTTGAGATGAATTGGACAATTTAAACCATTTCAGACTTGGTTTTTCTACTTGGCAAACAATCACTGGTACGTATAAATATTAAGACAGTAAGAGATTCTGAAAGAATTCTGATGTATCGACCAAGGAAAATGATATAAATAATATCTGGGGTATTAAAAGATTTAGAGGAACAAAATTCCCATTAAATATCTAGGATAAATAAGGTAAAAAAATTCTGAAGAATGTATTCCCCAGCTATACTGGGTGGTCACCTTCTGCTGCCAGTTTTAGCCGCTGGTGATGCTCCGCAACCTTGTAATCTACAATCTCCCTAAATAGCTGTGAATCCAATACACAATCACAGTCAGGGCGTCCATAGACAGCTGCTTGGACACCAGCCATGAGTTTTGCTATCTCACGACCAGAGAACCCTTCTGTTTTCTTAGCAGCCTCTCGGATCACATCTTCAGAGATATCTTTTATGGTTATTTTTTGTGTCTTCTTCTTGAACAAAGATCCCTTACTGGGCCCACTGTCCCCTTCATTAGAAAGGTAGGTGCTCAAATAGAGGTTGAGCAGTTCAAAACGCTCCTTCTCTCCAGGTAGCGGGAACTCAATCACTTCATCGATACGGTCAGTAACGGCACTATCAAGATCACCTGGCCTGTTTGTGGCAAGGACAAGAACTATGTCCCTTGATTGATCCCCAGTTCGGAAGAGCAATGCATTTAGAGCACTTCGCTGAGCTTCACTCATATGTGTACTGTTACGCCTGAGTTAGATCAATAATAGCACTATCAGCTTGATTACCAGAAATTAACTTGAAACCAAAAAGGCAAAGCAAAAATCTAAATTCTGCATCCCACAACAAGAAATAACATTGTTCCAAACTATTTCAGCAAATTCAACATGCTTTAGAAAACCAAATATTATTTTGGTATTTGTTTCAAAAGGGTGAAAAGATTGCAAGTGCAAGTCAAACTCAGAGTGCCACGAAACCCCTACCATGCATCACATTATCTCTACATGCAAGATTACACACCATCTATTAACAAGAGTATCACTTTATTTCAATAAATAATCTGCAATATGGAAATATACCTAGAACTTAATGCACCAAGATGAGGTTAACTTACTCGCTTAGGAAAGCATCTGCCTCATCAATGAAAAGCAGCAAGCCTTTCTGTGACTTCTTAGCCCAATCAAATATCTCATGGATTTTAGTAACAGCTTGTGCCCCCAGAGGTGCAACATCTCCTCCTGTCATCATGGCATAATCCAAACCCTGTGCCAGAAGATCAGAGATTAAAGAGTGACAAGAAAATTTGGAAACAGAAGTTTCCCAAAAGAAAGAAAGAAAGAAAGAAACGATGAACAGAAAAGAAAACAGAGGTGCTTCAAAGCCTATAGACCTGCTCCCTGATAATAAACCTGAAACTAGTGCCAAGAGTGATAAGATCCTAGCAAAGCATGTCTTATGGTTTATTTTGTATTTAAGAAGCCCAATGATCAAGTAGATTTGAGCCAAGCATCCTATTCACAATATACATATTTCAGAATGTTCTTTATATCCTCTTTCCAGTTTCAATCTGTAAAATCGATGAAGAAGTCACTCAATTCAGCATCTGAACACATGTTAGTATGAATTACATGGTTTCTACACAAAAATGGTTCCTCGACAATTTAAAGTGTCCTGGAGATTACACATCCACCAAAAAGTTCAGGGACCAGAAACCAACAGATCACTTATAAAAAGTAAATAACTAATTGTTGGTTATAAAAGCAAATGGAAGAAAGCAATGAGTTAAAGCCATACCGATTTTCTAGCTATCTCCCTTGCAACCATAGTTTTACCCGTGCCAGGAGGTCCATAAAACATCATATTGCGAAAGGGTGCCTGGTGAGTTTTGGTGTTTGCCGTAGCTCTAGCAAGGTGCTCTATTCTCCTATGCAATGATGGATGGAGGATAATGTTTCTGAAACCATTCTTACTTTCCAAAGGAGATGCTGTCCCAGCTGCTGTACTGTATTTCATAGCTTTGTTTTTCGCTTGAGATATTACCCTAGAAAAAGGCAATCTAGACATGGATGATTCTCGGATCAGAGAGGGTTGCCCCAACATCCTGTTGATATAACCCCATATAACTCTAGAACCTTCTCTGTAGAAACAATACAGACAACCAGGACATTGTTAGATGGAGTATCTGACAGAATTGACCTATCAATTCAGCCATGTCCTTAACAGAATTGTGTCAGTAATCAATGTATAGAAGAACCCAATAAATAAATTCAGCTTTAGAGACACATTTCAAGAAGTGCCTGCAACAAAGTGGAAAATGAGTAGCATCATGGCATGTTGCAGGGTGGTAGTGGTGAGGGTTACGTTGAGATGAGCTTGGAGAGGAGAGTGATCGTGTGGTGGTAGGAAGTGATATTCCTGTGATCATTTTATATATCCTGTTCCTATCTACTTTCCAACATGCCTTGAGTTTAATTAGCATCCTCCAAAGAAACCCAAGTAGCACTCTTGTGTCAAATGAAGCTCTTAGCTTCGGACACAGTCCAAAGCATCATGCCTTTTAAGAAGAAACACAGCAAAAAACTTTCAAGAGTATATTCTTACTAAGTGAAAGAAAACAGTGCGGATGCAGAGAAAAAGGCATTATACAAACCTAGTTGTGTAAATTCCTGCAGCCAATGCAGTAGCTCCTCCAACAGTCATAATCAACTTATTTCGATCAGTTAATAAAGTCCTGAAACCACCTGTAGAAGCAATTTATATCCAAAAATTAAATACCATCCAACAAACATGCCAAGATTTTTAAGTTACAAGAATGCATTAAACTAAAGCAAGAGGCAAAAGCAATATCACAATATAACATCCATTTCAGCTGTTGTAAAGAAAACCCTGTGATTCATCTGTGGTTTTGTAAACTTTTGAACAAGTATCTAACTCCACACGTGACCAACCATTTTTCATCCGGTGTACGTGCTTATTTTCATCAGATCAGCCCTGTAACTGAGACAAACATTAGTTGAGAAACATGCTAACCAGCAGTTTACCTTCAATGTGACTGAAGGTTGTATTAATTGCAGCAAGCCATTTTTCTCTTTCGCCATTTATCCGTTCAACCAGCATTCGTCTGTTATGTTCCTCAGTCAATTTCGCCTCATGGACCCGACCTTCAGCCTCAGCCATGGCTTTAACTCGTATTGTTTCCCGTTCTATTTCGGCTCTCTCTTTCTCAGTCTGACGTTGTTGAGCCTGGATCTGCTCCTCAGTAGCCCGTCTTGCTTGTTCTTTTCGTATGGAAGACTCCTCTTGCATCTTAACCAATTCAACATTATGTCGCTTCTGAGCTTCATGATCTGTCTGCAAACATGACAACAAGCAAATAGTAAATGTACCTTGCTTTGCAAGTAATAAGTTAGCTAACTATTTCAAACTGACCAAAACAAATGAATTTAAGTAAATAGTTAATTTCAGTTAGTTCAAGAAAATATAAATGAAATTTAAACGAGTGAGCTACACTATCTAAACTTGCTTGTGTCCTTGACTGATTTTTCCCAAACAAGAACATACAAGTCAGATCCGCAGCAATTCGGTGACATTAACTTCACAGGCAAGGATGTTTTTCATATATCAACTGAAAATGCAAGAAACTTTTAAATGAAATCCCAAAACTTTCTTCGAACTAAGAATGAGAGGTTATCCCAACCTGCATTCTTTTTCTCGCCAGTTCATCCTCGTAACGCAACATTTGTGCCTTCGCCTGTGCTTGCTGCTGAATCAGATTTCTTTGTTCTTCATGCAATTTTCGCTGCCTGTCCTGCCAATACATAAACTCACAGCATAAGCCAAAACTGGCAACAAATTTCCACATTATACCATACCCTTTTGGTAACAAAACAATAGGTAAGATGTATATGACTTCTTTCCCTTGTTCAAAGAAGATTCTAGTCTGCTTTAAGTGAAATCGTGAATCAAAGCAGAGGTCAAAGAGAGCTTCTTTTTCATATGAGATTTCGATCGAGAATTCTATAAAGAGAGGCTAGAGGCGAGATACCATACCGGCCTAGCCTAAGACATGCAAACCTTAGGATCTTGGACGATAGAGAGATTTTGAATTCCGTAAGTAACTTAATTAGTGCTTTTCTAAGAGTAAAAGAAAGGGACACCTGTACCGGAGCCCTTCTTTTCATTTGAAAAATTCATAATCAGTCTTATTCGCTGAACAAAGGGAATGATCCTAAGTGGCCAAACGAAAGGAGAGCAGACGGTTAAGCAAACCCTAGTTTGTGCGTAGAGAACGGGTATGGTATTGAAAGCAAAAGAAAATGGCTAAAAGTAGGAAGCCAAAAGGCTAGAAAAGGAAAGGCAGAAGCCTAAACAAAACCAAAGAGATGATAAACTGGGTAAAGCCCTGCATTCATTTGAACTGCAACTAACCCTTGCTAGCAATTAACACCAGAGACGTATTTAGATCTAAGCAAAAACCAAGAGACAAAAAACATAAACCCCTTTAACACATCAATCCATCACCACATAAATTGCAACACAGACACATTAAAAAGGAACCCAATAAGTACAGCAAACATTGAAAACACATGCGTGCAAGATAGTTTATCACTCACAATATCAATTTGAGCTTGAATTACTTCATAATGAGATTTCTCCGCTGCCACTTCCGCCAATCGTGACTGCTCTTGCTTCCTCATAACATCAAACACCTAAAAAGCACAAACATCATAAAAACCCACCTCAGCAATTCAAAAATCACTAAAACACAGTCTAAGGTTTCTAAATTTCAATTTAAAAAATTAATTAACTCTAAACTAAAAAAAAATCATTTCAACTCCCCAAATTTAAAAACAATGAATAAAAATTTGAAATTGAAATTGAATAAAAATCAAAACCTGTTTAGCGTGTGGAGAGCTATTGATTTCACGAAGAGCTTTAGCTCCTCTCTCTAAAGCCTCCGGGTCAAAACCCGCCCCTTTCGTTTCTTCAGGTTCGGGTTTTGAATCGGATTTCGGGTTCGCAGTTTGATCCTCTTCTTGTTGTTGTTGCTGTTTCTGTGAAGGAGAGGATGAGAAAGGATTGAAGCGAAATGAGGAGTCGGCATACGCACGGCTTTGAAACGTCGAGACTGCAGCCGCCGCCGCCGCGACAGCCGCGACAGATAATCTGGAAGCGGACATGAGTAAAAGGGAGAAGTTGAATTAGGGATTGGTTTGATGGATTGGATGAGAGTTCATGTGGGTTCTTTTGGGGTTTTGGGGTTAGCTAGGGTTTAAAGGAACACGTCTGGTTATCTGCTGCTAGGGAAAGGAGGAGGGTTTAAGGAATGCCTGCGTGGAGAGGAATCTAGTGATTGCGGTGCCAAAACGATGAAAAGGAGGGTCGTATCTTGTTTTAAAATCAGAAACTGAATTAAGATTACAATTTTATCATTTTATATATATATATATATATATATATATATATATATATATATATATATATATATATATATATATATATCTATTTGATCACAAAATAGTTATAACCACCAATCATTACTAATTAATTTCTAAGTATTACACAAAGCATGGCTAATTAGGACTACAATTCTTAATAAAAA
>Ga0325404_1002707_pt1 | contig 18911 bp, 15 predicted proteins | sample PopdelMetagenome_18_FD_205664 | JGI IMG/M metagenome (GOLD analysis project Ga0325404, IMG submission 205664) | Populus deltoides microbial communities from Bellville, Georgia, United States - Xylem-Control-R1 | ecosystem: Host-associated > Plants > Phyllosphere > Stem > Wood/Secondary xylem... | reverse complement strand
CAAGAATATTCACCCATTTTTTTATTGGTTATTAGTGGTTTGCTTGCACGGTCTTTGTTATTTTAAGAGCCTAACTTCTCGCCATCACATCCTCTCGTCAACTCCATAGCCCTCGTCGTCAGGTGAGGCATCCCCACTCCTCACTCCTCTCTACGTATGTAAGAGACTTGTTTTTTGCAAGAAAACATCAAGCCCGGCACTCAAGCTCAAGATTCATCATGGAAAGCTTAATTAATATCATTTTGAAGTTTCAACGAATTCATAAGTGGTGTTTTTCTCTCATATATATTTTCTAAAAAGATTTTCATGGCTAATAACATGAAAACTCTAGGGGGGAGAGCAAGCGATCTCTCCACCAATGCATCAACTCTTATACATCTTTATTGGCATGCCCATCAAATAAAAGAACTTGCTGAAGCTGTTCCGGTTGCTCAAGAGTAACTTAGAGCCATTCCCTTACCACTATCACATACCACATAATCGATCACCTTGTAAACTGCTTCTCATGTTCACAACCAACCTTACTTTCTGGAAAAGACCGAATAAAATGATATATAGAAGAGTAGACAAGAATATCGTTACACCTCTATTATGCTATAAAGACATCAGCGTGCCAAACGCTCTCAGACTAGTTCCTTCAATACAATCTCTGCAAGTACACAAAAAAAAAAGGCAAGTTATGGGCATAGTTATAGGAATCACCACCACCACCATTCTCTTTTAAGATCTCACTCAAGTAGTCTTGAGAGGAAAAGAACACGATGAGAAAAAATAAAAAAATAAAAGCCTTGCTCATCAGATAAGAATTTTCTCGTTGCACTAAAATATATTAAACACATGTTTTCTAGAGGACTTTAACACCATGAAGATGAATCTTGATAACTTAGATGGGCTCACTAACCTTTGAGAGTATTTACAAAATGTTAGGAGCAACCTTGAGTCGGTAATACACGATAGCAATGTCATGTGTAAAATCCTTTCCATTATATTCTATGAATTTATATGAATCTGATACCATGTTTTAGAACTTGGTTATATCTTTAGTTTTTTTTACTTGAGTAGTAACGTCATTGCATGTTTTAGCATTAGTATACCTGTTAAAAAAAGTTTAACTAAACTTTTTTTTCATTACTCAATATAAAGTGAAAATGAAGAGATTTAACAAGGATATGCTTAAGGTGGAAGGATTGATTGGACTTGTTGCTATAGAGGCATTAATAAATGGAATTCATAATTATTCCATGTGGAAATGACTATACGCCTTCCTAAACAGAACTCTCCTTATATTGCATATTCGTGTAGAAGAAGTAAGTGTATCCAAACAAGAACATCCTTGTTTTCACAAACATTGTTGCACCCAATATTGCAGCGAGCCCATAAAAATAAAAAAAAATTGTTTTATGTTTGGAAAATAGGGTAAAAATAGAAAAAGAAGTCGTCACCTAGTATTATGATCATTTAAAACCCTAACTAATCAACAAAGATCTATGGTAAGTGATTATTTATACTAGAGATAAGATACTATTACTCTAAAGCATCTTATCTGAGGTAAGTTACATTGCTAATTATTTCTTATATTCTTAATAATTTATTATATCTAGTTTACCGGTGGTCTATCTATAAGATGATAATGAATTTATTGCAATGAGTTAATACCTAATTGTTGGTTTAAACTTAGCCATCTAAAATTTGGTTTATTTTCTCCATTTCTAGTTATTACCTTTGGATAATACTTAGTGAATTGATAATTCTAAGGTTGGTCACTCTTGGTTATAACTTTTGATTAATTATCGATCAAGTGATGTCAATAAGTGATCTATGGGTCTATGTTGGGCTCATTAAACCCAACTTAAATCATAGGAAAGGTCCTTAGAAGGTGCCTTGATGAGGCTCACCAGTATTATAGCACTCACTCGTAATATTTGTTAAATGAAGATTTAATACTCTCAATTCATATTCACTTATAATCTGGAAATATTAAATTAAAAATCTTCTTACTACTCTTGATTTGTTATTGGTAAATATTAGACTGAAAATTTAATACTCTTAATTTTGTTATTGATGACTATTAGATTGAAAATTTAATACTTCTGATTTTGTTACTAATGATTATTGGACTATAAATTTTATTGTTTAAAAATTCAAGAGGATGCACTACTCCTTTAAATATCCAAGGAAATGATCTGTATTCAGTTCGTTTACTTTAAATATCAAACATGAATAACAAAACATTCTTTAAATGGGTTTTTAGAAAACCAATATGGGTTTTTTAAAGATTTTGGAAATATTAACCCTATAGACCTTTTAATGTGAGCCAAATTTCAATGAGTTTTATAAACTTGTTATAAAACTCCAAAATACATGTAATATTAAAAAAAAAATCTTAACGGAATAATTCTTTAATATCACAAAATAAAAAGTGAGCATATAATTATCATTAAACAATGGTAAAAAGAACCTAAACTATATACCAATTAAAAGCTTCATGTATATACAAGGTTGATTGCTCTATTTTTAGATATTAGATCAACACAAATATAACCTAAGTTTAAAGGAATAAAGAGATTCTCTACTAACATCAGGGAAGATATAATTGAAAGAAGACTAGATGGCGGTGCCAATTTGAAAAAATTTATGGTAAACTAATATAGTTTATGATTGAAAAATTTAAAATTAAAATCCAATAAAAAAAAATATATCTTCACCTTCTGTCTTTTTATTATATCTATCTAGTTTAAAATAAATACGAGTAGTTATATACTTTATAAAATTTTTCGTGAGAATTTAAAAGGTGTTTAAAAGTGTGGTATTAGTTATTTTTTAAAAGTATTTTTTTTTGGAAATACATCAAAATAATATATTTTTTATTTTTTAAAAATTATTTTTAATATCAGCATATCAAAATAATTTAAAAAATAAAAATAATTAATTTAAAATAAATAATTAAATTTAAATTTACTTTTTTTAAAATTTATTTTTTGAAAAAAAAGAAGCTATTAAGACATTGTTTGCACCGCGTTCTACAAAAATTTAAATTGTTTTTTTTTAAATTAAATTTTTTATATATTTTAAATAATTTAATACATTAATTTTAAAAATACAAAAAATTATTTTAATATATAACAATAAAAAAAAATACTTTAAAAAATAATTACAACCACATTTATAAACATTCAATAAATGCAAAAGTTAACAAGTGATTGCTGTAACTGCCTGAAGCGCACGTTAGTAACAGCTCCTCCCTTGAAAACTATCCCACTCCTGTATATGTACACTACGCCCATTTGATTGTTCGACTCCTCTAGGGCCCCAATAATTGCGAAACAACGCCTCCCCTGTGCTTATATGAAGTGAGAGACAGAGAGAGAGAGAGAAGAGAGGAGTGAGTGAGTTACCTAGAGAAGATGGAAGGTGCTGAGGCAACTCGGATAATGATGGGAGTGAACGAGTCAACAATAAAAGGGTATCCACACGCATCGATTAGTAGCAGAGGAGCTTTTGATTGGACTCTTCAAAAGATCGTTCGATCCAATACCTCTGGTTTTAAGCTTCTTTTCCTCCATGTTCAAGTCCCTGACGAGGATGGTTCTCTACATCTCCCTCTCTTTTTATTAAATAAACTTTATCGAATTTCTTTAGGGTTTTTGAAGTGAGATGTGCTTTGGAATTGGATAAAGAAAAACAAAAATCCAAATAATCTGACGGATCATATTTGTTTTTTTTTCCCTTGTAATCATTTAATTTTGTTCTTTAAATTCAACTGTGTTCATATTTCAGCGTTTTTCGTTTCGAAGATGATATGTTAGCTTTCTTTAGAAACGTGAAAAAATGAAGCAACACAACTGCTATGGACAGCTTGTGAAACCTCCATTTATGCTTATTCCTAAATTTGCAACTCTTTCTTCTTCTTCTTCTTCTTCTTCTTCTTCTTCTTCTAACACTTTCTTTTCAATAGGTTTTGATGACATGGATAGCTTGTATGCCTCACCTGAGGATTTTAAAAACATGAAGCATAGGGATAGGACCAGGGGACTTCATCTGCTGGAGTACTTTGTCAATAGATGCCATGAGATTGGGGTAATAGTGAATTTCCTACGCATGACCTCACTTCTATCTTCATTTCCACTTTTCACATCAATGAACTGGACTGGTTGTATTTAATCCTTTAGTTTTAGCTTCACCTTCTTTCCATTGAATGCTTCTAGGTTGCCTGTGAAGCATGGATCAAGAAAGGAGATCCCAAGGAAGTAATTTGCCATGAAGTAAAACGAGTCCAGCCAGATCTCCTGGTTGTTGGAAGTCGCGGTCTTGGCCCTTTTCAGAGGTTTGCCCAGTCATTGCATTCATGGAATGCTTGACACTTTTCAATGATGACTTAACTAGAAATTCCACATATCAAATGTTTCCTTAAATGCACTGGCATGTGCTTTCATGTCTGTACTTTTGAATGGGATCCCAGTTATCTTGAAATCTCTCGTGTTGATCTATTCTGCAGGGTTTTTGTGGGAACAGTGAGTGAATTTTGCCAGAAGCATGCTGAATGTCCAGTGATCTCAATTAAGCGTAGAGCTGATGAAACTCCTCAGGATCCTGTTGATGACTGAATTTGTCTCGATTGTGAATCGTCTTTTTTCCCTGTATTAAAAGATCATGAACGCTATGAACTTGCACATGTGAATGTTGTCCTGTTTGAGTATATGTCTTGCCGATGCTGATGATAAATGGAAGTCAATGCCCTTGTTGAAACTGTCGTACCTTTCGCAGTTTCATGGTCAATGTCTTGAGCCTAGCCTTCCATTTTTGGTTTCCTCGGCTGATTTGGATGGGTAAGCTTTGTTTGTAAGGCTGATTTGGATGGGTAAGCTTTGTTTGTAAGCGTGCCTAGCATAGTTTCCTGCTAGACCTAATGTAGCAAGATGCCTGGCATGTGCATTAGCGTTGCTGCTCAAGTATCTTCTAAATAAGCAAAGTGTCTTTGTTAGATGAACTCGGTTTATCAACTCATTCATAAACTAAATCAATAGCGATGTGGTACGGTATGGAAGAGTCTCACTTGTAGAAAGACGAGTGATAAAAAGTCCCCCTTGCTGGGCACTGGTAATCTAATGAAATGCAATGGAGAATAATATCTGCCAAACAATCCCTTTATTCATGTAGTCTAGTTTTCTTGAAGAATATAAACAGTTCCAATGGAAGTCCTTAGATATTCTTTCGGGCGACGAAATGCTACTTCAATCTAGGAAACAGCCGGAAACTCGAAGGGGTCGCCTTTGGAAGCGTTCGCCGGTAACCAAAGCGTCTCGTTTCCTTAACCACTTGGGTACTCCGTTTATAGCTTTTTTAGGTTATGCAATAGAGGGGGCTCTGGATCCCGTGCTTTCAGAAATGAATGGATCAGAAGAGGGCTGGGTTCTATTTCCGGGCCGGGCGGGATGTGAAGGCCATGAGAGAAGATTGCCCTACCGGTAAGGAAGAGAGGCTTGAAAACTTATTGCATGAAGGACTGGAACTGCAGGTCGCAGAAAAAAAAAAAGAAAAAAGAAATCTATCTAAAGATGACAGTCTTTGGGAAATTCTTTTTTTCTCATAGGGTGTCCATCTAATAAAGCAAGTTTCCTCTATTAACCAAGCAACATATTACAATCTTGTCCTAGCGGATTGAATTATATGAAAATAAAAATAAAACAACGAATGATTAAGGAAAAATACCTTTTTTTCCATCAAAACTATCTCTTTCTTGTTCGTGTAATATTATTTGTTTTGTAAATAAAATTTCTTTTTTTATTAGTCGCATCCTTTATTGAATAAAAAATAACAACAATAAAAATAAATATATTTGCAAAAATTCTAATGACTTGATCTAAAACTGATAAAATATATATTTTTAATTAAAAAATTAATGTCCTTATTCTTGTATTTCTCTTCTTTGTTTCATGCGTTCATTAAGATAAATATTGTTTTTTTTTAAGTAAAAAGTTATTATGATCATGAAAATAAATCTTAATTCAAAAACTAAAAAATAATCATGAATCAATTATTTTAATGCATAATAAATATGAGAAAATTATATTTAAAATTAAAATTAAAAATCAATATTTTACTCTCACTCAATTTTAATGGGTAAAATCTTGCATATTAGATTAATACATAATTATTCATAAAATAATTATTAATATTATCATAAAAACTCTAATATTCTTAAAAACAATGACATAAAGAGAATTTTATTCCAAAATTGAAAAAAAACAAGAAAAAAGGCCAAGAATCGATTTAAAGATGATTTATTCCAAAAGAAAAAAGAAAAACAAAATTAAGAGATATTTAACAAAAAAAACCAAATGCGTTTGGTCTTAAAAAAAAGCCCAGACATGTATGAGCCTGGAACTAAAACCAAGTAGTAAACCTATAATTTATCTCATATAAAAAAACTAAAACCTACCTTTAAGGTGTATGCTCCATAATAATTTTTTTTGCATCAAGTTTGAGCCTAAATATGAAGCATCTTGAATTACAGGACTTGTGAATAATAAGATGGCCACCACTGCTAAATTTACCACTGTATAACATGGGCAAAATTTTGAATTTTTACAACTGTTAGAATAAGACTACCCTAGATGTGATGCAAGAAAACTGCGACAAATCAAGATCCTGAATTGCACTATGAATGAGGTGAAGAAATTAATGGTCCATGTTCAGAATATTGATGAGGTTGCATTTTTTTAGGAAGGATGAGCGATTGATAGAAATCATGAGGGTAAAAGTACTGAACTCAACAATTAGAACTCTTGTTCACTTTTAGGATCCTGATTATAAGTGTTTCTCTTTTGAGAATGTAGATATGTGTCTAACTATGAGAGAATTTGGAATGTTGATGGAGTTTTCTAACCATATGTATAGGGTTTATTTCCCTTTGAGAGTAATTCTGAAATGTCAAAACCGCTCAAAATTCCTAACTTGACTAACTTTTTAGAGAAGAATGCTAGTGTGTTGAAGTGGAAACTATTAGAAGTTGAGTTAAAGAGGAAAACATCACAACATGGATCCATGATAGAAAGAGACAGACTAGTTACTTTAGGTATATTTGGCCTCGTGTTGTTTCCAAGCATAATGGGTGTAATAAGTCTAGAAGTTGCCACTACGTTTGTGGATTATGAAAACACTCAAATTAACCTTGTTGCTAAATTGGCTGAAACCATCCTAACCTTTAACCATTATAGAAAAACTAGAAAATGGGCAATGAGATTTTGCACGTAGTTATTATATACATATAGATGGTGAGTCATATTGAAATGAAGAAACTGATCTTCAATAATTTTTTGTGGTTTAACCAAAGACATTTGAAGTTAATGGAAGAAGAAGAATGAGAAAACTTGAGCGATCAAGATTGGATAGAAAAGCTGCAAAAGCTGCCTAATAGAAATTTCAAATGGAAAGCCTTGTAGGTTATAACGGTAGATGTCCTAATGAGTTGCGGGCAAAGACATTAGGTACCTTTGGTTAGGATTACAAATTATATAAGTTATGTTTTGTCTCTTATGGTAAGACAACTAGGGGGCCATTCAGTATATCCCGATAATTGTTGGACTTGCCTAATTTTCTAGGTTATTCAAAGATCTATCTGCACGTGAGGTCCTGAAGATTATCAAGCTAGATTGGAATCACTTCGTTCTGAACAAAAAGGAGTTTGAAAGTTTGAGGGACCCTAACACAAGTGAGGAGTATACAAGATGGAGGGATTTGACTTTCGCTATTGTTCCTAGGATGTCGCATTCTAAAACTGGACCTTTGTAGGTTATGAAAGAGCCCAAAAACAAAAAGAGGGTTAATGATGAGGAGGAGCTGAGAGAGCAAGTAGACAAGCTCTAAATAAAGTTAAGTAAGAGCAAGATATACAAGGCAGATTTAGATGTAATGGTGCTGGAAGGAGACAAAGCGAGGGAATTTTTAGACAAGCAAGTTTAATCCAATGATGCAAGAATAATAATGTTAGAGCTATAATTGGGCAAAGAGAAGGCCACAAGGGAAGAATATGAGACTGAGAGAGGAGAACTAGGTTTGAACAGGATGCAAAACAACTCTGAACATGAAGCATTGAAGTATGACTTCATTGATTAACAAGGAAGCATTGAATATTATCAGGATAAATTTGCACAAGTTTAAGGAGAATTGGTGGATATGACTAAAATATATGAGGAGCTTAACAAAAAATATATGATGATGGAAAGCAGACTAGTTGAAGCATAAGAAGAAGCAAGGGTTAGAGGAAAAAGGAAGGCAATCAAGGCTGTTAAATTAGATCTAATGATTAGAAGAAATGAATCAAGGTGTTGAGAATGAAGCTTGACAAAGAACGAGAAAAGGTGAAGCACTTGAAAGAGAAATTAATAGCATTAGAAAAACATAAAGACTAGATTAACATCAACAACAATGCCTTGAACCGAAGTAATATACTGCTCATAGAAAGGATGATCAAAACAAATTAGCAAATGGACGAAGCTGCCAGATATGCCCAGATTCTTAGAAACAATGCCTAAAAGGTTGGAGAGGACATCCTCCACAACCATTAGAGCTTAGATGAGACCGATGCTTTTCTGGTAATGATTAAGAATCATAGATTTTCCTTTCTACCTTTGGCTAGAGAAGTGGTTGGAGAAAAAGACTAATGTGCCTTTTCTTTTCTTGTATTCCAAAAACCAATGTAATGGACTTGTTAGTCTTATTAATGAAAAGGGCTTTAACCTATCTTTTGTGTAAAGTATGTCTATTGATAAGCATGATTCAAAGCAACAACTTGAGTATAATTACTCCTGACAAGAAATAACACAAGCAAATTAATGTCCATCAATCTTTCATGGAAATGATAAATCCATATCCAATATACGTTGACATATGCATCATGATCATGCATTTAATCATGTATTTGCTTATAAATTGTTATATGCATTATGGTTGAAACATAGATCCCCTACCTAAAGTCTATTACACCCGACTGAGAGAACGGATAATGAACAAAGAAAGGGCTCACCTAAAATCACATTATCAGAGTGAGTTAGAATTTATGAAGAATGAAGTTGCTTGAATAACCAGCAACTTATGTCTCCTATACTCCTCAGAACATGGGAGTAAATTAAACAACTTAGTATAATTTTATCTATATTACCCATGTTCAGTTGACTTAAACTTCGGTTACTAGGATCTGACAGTTGAAGAATCCTTTAATGATGGATTTGTTTGTCCCATGGACTATGCTAAATGGGTTGCTCTAAAAGAAAGATTAAGAGTAATTGAAGCAAATAATCTGTTTGACCCTGTACAAGCAGCAAAAATATGTTTGCTACCAAACATTATAATACCAAAAGAGTTTAGAATGCTATAATTTGTTAAGTATATAGGATTAGAATGTCCAAATATCCATATCTGATCATACTGCAATAAGATGACTGAAGTTATTTATAATGACAAAATGCTAATTTATTTCTTCTAGGATAATACATTGAATTGGTATATAAAACTGGATAGTATCAGGATTACCAGGATTAAAAAGTGAAAGTACGTGATTCTCAAATAAAAAAATTATAAAATATAAATATTTTTTATATTTAATTGTTTTCATGATTATTAATTTTAGTTGGGCTCATAAGTGAACTCATGACTAAGCATAAATAGAAAGGGTGTAAAAACAAATTCTGCTTGAAATAAACTAGTAAATCTAATAAATTAACATATAACTCAGTTAAAACTAAATTTAAATTTATTTTAAAAAAATTAAAACTATATTGTTTTGATGGATGAGGTTACTACCACATTAACATGATGACGGAGGCCGGGTTGAATTACTAGCTTAAAAGGCAAAGAAATGCGAGAGAGACGGAAGTCCTTTGCAATGACAAAATAATACAAGTCAATCAACAAAAAGAAGTAAGCACCAAATTAACGAAGAACAGGGAATTCCATGTCCTCCCTATCTGATAGATTATAGTCTCCAACTCAACCAAAACCGGGCTGGTATCTCTCTATCTCCCTCTATTTTTCAGCCCTTTTCCTTTGTTTTGATCTGTTTGTTAGCAAGTAATGACTAGAGTTTCAATCAGAATCCTTAAAAACTCAAAAACCTTTGCATCTAATGCACAAAACCACACACTTACTAAGAATTTAGTACCTTCTTCTTCTTCTTCTCTTCAAACAATTCAAAACTCCAACTCCATCTCTCTCTCAAACCCACTTTACAATTTCCTCCCTGAAAATCAAAACCCCAACAATTTTGTCAATCTCATTTACTCCTCTCTCAAACGAGACAACACCCATTTAACCCTTCTACAAAATGATGACATGAAGGGGCTTATTCATCATCTGGGTGCCAATGAAATCTCTAGGGTTTTATTGAGATGCCAGTCCGATTCTGTTTCAGCTCTCACTTTCTTTAACTGGGTCAAAAATGATCTGGGTCTCAAACCCTCTACTCTTAACTATTGTCTTATTCTTCATGTTTTAGCTTGGTCTAAAGAATTCGAACAAGCTATGAAATTCTTAACTGAATTGATTCTGTTGGTTAAAGATACTGATGAAGATGTGTTTCAATGTTTGTTTTTGTGTTGTCAAGACTGTAATTGGGACCCTATTATTTTTGATTTGTTACTTAAGGCTTATGTGAAAGCGGGTATGATTAAAGAAGGTTTTAGGACTTTTATGCAGATTTTAGAGGTTGGTTATGTTCCTAGTGTGATTGCTTGCAATTATCTTCTGAATGGGTTGTTAAAGTCGAATCATATCCATCTTTGCTGGCATGTTTATGGAGAGATGGGAAGAGTTGGTGTTATCCCGAATTCATATACATTTAATATTCTGACCCATCTATTTTGTAAGGATGGAGATATCGATAAGATGAATGATTTCTTGGAGAAGATGGAGGAAGAGGGCTTTGAGCCAGATATAGTGACATATAATACGCTGATTAATGGCTACTGTGGAAGAGGAAGATTGAGTGATGCGTTTTATTTGTACAGGATAATGTATAGAAGGCGTGTCTTGCCAGATTTGGTTTCATATACTGCATTAATGAATGGCCTTTGTAAAGAAGGAAGGGTGAGAGAGGCTCACCAACTCCTTCATAGAATGATTCACAGAGGGTTGAATCCAGATGTTGTTTCATATAATACTCTTATTTGTGGTTATTGCAAGGAAGGAAAGATGCTAGAGTCTAAGTCATTGTTGTATGAGATGATAGGAAATGGGATTTTCCCCGATAGTTTTACTTGTCGGGTTCTTATTCAAGGATACAGGAAAGAGGGTTGGTTAATTTCCGCTTTGAATTTGGTTGTGGAGCTTGAGAAATTTGGTATTTCAATCTCACCAGATATTTATGATTATCTAGTTGCTTCTTTATGTGAAGAGGATAGACCGTTTGCAGCAAAGACTCTTCTGGAAAGAATGTCTCAGCGTGGTTATATACCTCATGTGGAAATCTATAATAAACTCATCGAGTCTCTCTGCAAAGGTGATTGTGTAGCAGATGCATTATCTCTAAAAGCTGAGATTGTTGTTGGGAACATAAACCCAAATCTTCTTACCTATAAAGCCCTCATCCGCTGCTTGTGTAGAATGGGCAGAAGTATAGAGGCTGAAAAGTTGATGGAAGAAATGCTTCATTTTGGTTTGCAACCTGATCCAGAAATATGCAGAGCCATGATACATGGGTACTGCAGAGAAAAGGATGCTGGCAAAGCAGAATCGTTATTGGTATTGTTTGCCAAGGAATTTCAAATTTTTGATAGTGAGAGTTATAGTACACTTGTCAGAATTGTTTGTGAAGATGGTGATGTGGCCAAGTTCATGGAGCTGCAAGAACGGATGCTGAAAGTTGGATTTGCACCAAATAGCCTAACTTGCAAATACATGATTGATGGCTTAAGGAAAAATGTGGGACTAGTCAAAGAAAAACTTATCCTTGAATGACATAAATGATCAATATTTTGAGGGGAAGGTTACAAGTGTTCGCTGGCTAGATAATCACTGGGAATTTAAGACTGACATTGCAGTTTCGTTTGGCATTCAATCATATCACAGTGGTGGCTGTGGAGTTTTGGATAGACGATGGAAAAAGTGGATTGTAAGGCACTATCTTCTATAGAATACTTAAACCCTGCAATAAAAAGTGCTGAATTCCTAAAAAGAATCAAGTGTTGAATTCCTAAAAAGAATTAGTGTCATAAAATACTATACTATTTCACGAAACCTTTTCTTTTCACAACCATCTTGTTCTGTCTGCATTTTGATGCATGCATGATGGAAACTAACAAGTAGAAAGAAAAACAAATAATGGAGTCACAGAAATCAAGCTAATTCATATGCTGAATTACATTGAAATTGAAGCAAGTGAGCAGCAAGCAAAGCATGCAACACCATCATTAGCAAGTGTAGCAGGTGTTTTTTTCACTGAATTATTCGGTCCACACTTCAAATTAGCTGATTCACTCATCAAGTCAAGTCAGGCCTGAAACTATTAAGGCTCTCCCACAAAGCAGTCATCGTATCAGGGCCTGAGAGAGTATTTGATTTGTTGCTTGGTGGGTTGGACGGTGGCGTCAGGTGGAGGTGGAACCCTACCAAAGCATATTCCAAGCACTTGGTGTGTGCAGTGCTAGATTGCGTATCATTTCTTGTACGTGAAGGGAATCTCCTCCATGTTTTCTCGTGAATTTATTTCCCCAACAAAATGGAATTATTTGTTAAAGTTACCTCGGCTAGGTAATTATTTTCACATGGGTCGGATCTTGGGCCAAGTTATTGGGCTTTCTTAGCTAAACTTGGGGGCCTATATTCTTGAACAATTCTAGTTAGCAAAGACGCCATTCTAGATATATTCACACTGTAAAAGAAGCCCAAAGTAGCCACAGACCATAACTCTGCAATGCCCAACAACAGAAACATATTTGTAGTCTGTAGATCATTTTTCACATCAAAACACCCTCTTTCTTTGATTTTATTCTATCTAACTCTAGTTTCCTCAACAATGGCCAAGAAAGAAGTAAACTTTGGTGTTTTGTAATCCCTATTGTTAGCAGTACACTACCCCATATTCAGTCCGTCCAGACAAGTTTGATCTTAAATTCTGAACTGCTTCCTTTTTCCGTTTTTGAATAGGAGAGTTTCTAGTACTTCATGTGTGTGTGTGTTAACAAGGAAGACAAAAAGGTTTGACCAACCCTGTAACACCATTTGTTTTAAAAGAACTCAACCTATTGAGATAACGTTAAAAACATTTCATGTGTTAATAGTTTCAAGAAAATTTCATCTACAAGATAATTGTATGAATGGATAATTGTATACATTAGGCTACAAGTCGAATTAACTTTTTTTAATAGAAAAAATATCTACGTATTGTTATTGTGTTTTTAATAGAAAATTGACTTGATGTGACCTAGTCGACTTGGCAGATCTAAAAATAAACCGGATGAGCGATAAAAATATTCAGATATTATTAATGTGTTTTTAATAAAAAAATTAAAACTATATCGTTAATGTTTCTTTTAACATAAAAAATATCCAAGAACCGTTAATGATTGTAGATGTTACATTTATTTTTAGAAAATTGCACACTATTATTCTCATCAGTTTGATTTATATTAGAACTACTGAATTTGTTAATAGTTTGGTATTTATCATACTCTCTTAATGCATTGATAGTTTGGTTCATGTTAGTACATCCATTAACTAGACTAGACAGAGCGACTAAAGCAAATTCATTATCAGATGATGAATCAGAATTTTCAAAATCAGATTTATCACTTAATGATACATTAAGGATTTTTCCTTTATTTCTTTTGAAATTAGGACATTCATTTCATAAGTGACCATATCCTTAGCATTCAAAACACTTAACTCTTTCCTTAGATTTAATTTTAATTTTACTTCCACTTTTTGACTAATTTATTTTGGTAATTTAACCCTTTTTTTAATCTTTTCCATTGATCGTTTTCTTAAACATAAATTTTCTGAATTTCCTAGCTATAAGATCTATATCTTTAATATTAAAATCATCATCAGAAGAATAAACATGTTCTTTCTTAATAGATGTAAGTGTAATGGACTTAACTTTATTTTAATGAGGCTATATAGATTCATATGTTTTAAGGAACATACTAGTTTTTCAACACATATAGTGTCTAGATCCTTGCTTTATTATTGTTACCTTTAGACAAAATCTTTCAGGTAGGATTTTAGAATCTTCCCTACGATTCGTGATTCCTCCACTTTTTTTTTTCCTAGATTGAACCTAGAATTTACAATTTCACTAAGTTTTGCATAAAAATCAGTAAATGATTTATCTTCTAGCATTCATATCTCCTCAAATCTTAAGGTTAACATTCATATGTCGTTTAATCTTGTACACCCACCTACTGCCAATGACATTCATAGACGGATGTGAGGGCACCAATGACCAAGTCTAATTAAAGTAAAGGGCCCAGATTTCCTCTTGCATTGCATTATACCAAATCAAATATCTATTGACATCCTTAAATGATAGTGGCTCCTGTTGAGGTAAAAACGCAACCCGGGAGGCAGACAAAACATTAAAGTTAGCGTTTTTAGCTGGACGTTGGCGTGACCATGTGATGGGTGTGGGCCATCTAAGAAGGAGAGGAGGAGACACTGACCAAGACTTACTGAAGATTGAATTTAGACAAATCAACATATAAGTTAAGTCCATGAAGGGAAATAGGGGAAGAACCTGATGGTGAAGAGCTCAATACGTACACAGGTTATGAGGGAGAATTAGATGGAGAAACTGCAAGGGAGACAACCATCACATAAGAACCAACAAGGGAAAAACTAGAGGAGTCGGTAGGAGCGATGGACGACACATGTGAGTATGGAAAATCTGAACTGCACTTAAAGAATGATCATGATAATAATATGTAGTTAATAGTAAGGGAGCTGAAGGAGGTGTTAGGAGAGTAGAGGGCATCGATGGAAGTACTTGAGAGGGTGGTGTGAGAAGGTGTAAAGTGACGGGTTGTGTGGCAGTAGAAGGTTGTGTGGGTGGAACTACAATCTGTTCAGACTTGTCAAAAGGAAAAATATTTTCATGAAACCAAATATGACGAGCAAGATAAATACGTTTAGACGACAAATCAAGACATTAATAACCTAAATGAGAGTTACTATATCCTAGAAAAACACAAGCAAACGAGCGAAAATCCAACTTATAAGCATTATATGAACGAAGAAATAGGAAGCAGAGACACCTGAAAGTACGAAGAAACATACAATCAGGAGTCAATTTTAAAAGACATTCAAAAGGTTTCTATGATTAAGAACCGAAGTTGGCATACAATTAATCAAATAAATGGAACTTTTAAAAGCATAACTATAATATTTTAGGGGAGTGTTGCATTGCCCAAAAAGAGTAAGCCTAGTTTCAACAATATGTCTATGATGGCGTTCAACCATGCCATTTTGTTCATAAGTGTGTGGGCAGATCACACGATGATGAATACCAATCGTTTTAAAATACGTATTGAATTTTTGATATTCACCACCCCAATCTGTTTGAACATACTTAATTTTTAAAGAAAATTGGCACTCAACGAGCGCTTGAAACTAATAAAAGACAGTAAAAACATCAGACTTAGAAACCAAAGGATAAAACTAGATAAACTTTGCATGGGCATCCATAAAAATAACAAAATAGCAAAAATTATCAAAGGAAAACACAAGGGAAGGACCCCAAACATCATTAAAAATCAAGTCAAGAGGAGCTCGAGTTTGATGACTTGTAGTTTTTAGAGTTAGACAAGACAACTTGATAGAGAGCACGCCGGACAATTAAAATTAAATTGATTTGACGTACATGACACCTTTTTATTTTTCACCAAAAAATACAGAATACGTGGACTAGGATGCCCAAGTCAATGATGCCAGATATCAACGAAAGTAGAGAGACATATAGATGAGAAAACTTGAGGCAACGACGTTGCAGACGACTCGGACAAAACATATAGAGCATCTCTACTTCGACCGGAAAGAAACAGTTCCTTTGTTATGAGATCCTTAACATAAAATAGAAAGGAATTAAATTCAAAAAAGATGTTATTTTCAAGACAAAATTTTTAAACAGATAGCAAAGGTTTTTTTTAATGTCAGGAACATGTAAAATATTGAATAAAGTAAACGTGCGTTTAGGTGAATGAATTTTAGAGTGAGCAATATTTGAAATAAAAAGACCATTACCATCACCAACATGTAAATGATCATTCCTAAGGTAAGGTTACCGTGTTGCCCAAAATTTCCTGTTGTTCAAGGGGGAGAATTAGAGGAGAAATGATTTTCTTGTTGTCTAAATTGCTGACCTGAAGCATAACTGTGAGTGCTAAAGTTTTGGGCTAAGCCATTGCCATGATTTCCATGATAATAATTGCTGTGATTGTTATGTCTCCAGCCCCTACAAAACCGACCCCTTCTACTAGTAATGAAACCAGAATGATACTGCAGAAAAAATAAAGATGGCTGCTGCGTTGGAGTTGGTAATAGAGGAGCTGTTACAACAGGTTGAAGAGAAGCTTTGTGGTGAAATTCATGTGTAAAGAAACTACTATGAAAATCATTGTATGAGATCGGATTAGCCTTAGTAGACAAGCTGGTGACAAGATCCTTAAACCTATTGAATACAAGTTGAATTTTTCCATGGAGATCGGCCTGCCAATAGTATCAAGTTCATCAAACAAGGCCTGCCAATAGTAGACAAGCTGGTGACAGAGGAGCTGTTACAACAGGTTGAAGAGAAGCTTTGTGGTGAAATTCATGTGTAAAGAAACTACTATGAAAATCATTGTATGAGATCGGATTAGCCTTAGTAGACAAGCTGGTGACAAGATCCTTAAACCTATTGAATACAAGTTGAATTTTTCCATGGAGATCGGCCTGCCAATAGTATCAAGTTCATCAAACAAGGCCTTTGCCTTTTGCAAATAAATGCTGACAGAATCATCATTATGTCATAAAACTTGGAATGAACCGTAGAGTTGCATAATCCACGAGTTGGAAAGAAAGGTAAGGGTTGTTTCCAGCTTTGTCTAGATGTTGTAGGAGGTGTTACAATCCACAACTAAATGCAGAACTTTAACAGAAAGAGAAGATAAGAGAGCGCTCATTATTAAATGATCTTACTGCTTCCATGATTAGTATACAAGATTGATAAATGGTGAAGATGTCGCAACAAATACCATATGAGGAGGACATTATGATGTGCCATCAAATAAGGAGTACATGCCTTGGCCCAAAAGAAACAATTTCATATGCATCCTCCAATACAGGAAATTGATGTTGGAGAGTTTTAAAGAGATTACATGTTATGTATTAGGAAGAGGTATGATGGCAGTAGTGGATACATCATAGGTAACTGATGGCGTCATAGAGGAGAAAGAAGACTAAAACGCTAATGCAGCGGCAGTAAATTATTAAAGTTCTTGGTTGTCCATTTAGCAAGAGAATGATTTTGCAAGAGAAGAGAAGCTGCAACCTGATTTAGAGAAGAATATAAAGACCAGATATAAGGAGGAAGGCTGCTGGATGATTTTACAGCTCCGATACCAAGTTAAGTTATGTTGAGAGATTGTCTTTGTATTAATTATGATGATTATCCATAAGAGCAACCATTCTTTTGTAGTTATACCTTTAGGGTTGTATAGAATACAATGATGGAATATACTACACATGATAACTATTCCTATATAAAGGTATTTACATAAATAGGTCTTTTTCCTTAATAATCAATAGTTATTAAACCCGCCCTAGGGCTACTCCATCTAAGTGTTTGGGTCTCAGGTCACACGAGTTAACCTAGGAAAATAAAAAAAAAAATATTGTGTTTTAGGTTTTAATATCCCACATGAAAAGGTTTTGAAATAATGCATGGTTGATGAAGTATGGTATAGTTATCTCACATTGAGAAGTTAAGAAACAATTCATATTGATGTATGTAGGCTATACAAATGAAATGTGAGGCATGAAATATAGTATAGTTATAATATATCAAAAAATTAAAAAATAATTCATGTGGATATAAGTTATAATAAATAAATGTAAGGTTAAGTATTCACAAATTAATTTTTTATTTTTAGGGTTTATTTAAAAAAATACTTTTAAAAAATTGGATCTCATCCATGTTTCGGATTGATATAGCGGGTCATCCAGGCTTGACCAGACTAATTGCGTCTTCGAGTTTTTATAGTTTGAAACCTACCAATATCTCGGGTCACCCGGGTTCTAGATCAACCTGTCAGGCCGGGCCGGGCTACATAACCATGAATAATACGATGAAAATTCATAAAGCCCAACATGCACTATCAGATTCAAGTCCAAGAAACTATGTATTAATAAATTGGAAGATAATTCTCAAAACAGCATCATTGTGAATTTTGATGTTAAAAAAAAATAAAAAAATAGTAGCTTCATCGGAAGTCCGAGCTTTGAGCACATAAATCAGGTGGCCATGATAACAATTTGGCGTGCAGTATTCATAACCGACCCATCATGTGAGTTTTCCTCATCTTCCACATGAAGGGTTTATTCACATTTAACATGTGAGGAAAAAAAATAGTGTGCCTCAAAAAAGTTAGGTGTTCCTCGTGTGATGTCAAGCAAACACTCGGCATCAATTATTTGACGTCCTTTTTCATCTTTCCCATCTATACAAGGCACTGCAAATACAGAGGATATGTGGCTTGGTGTTGTACACAGAACTCTTAATTTTGGAAAAGAATTTGTTGCTAAGGTTAATTAAGGGCTGGTGCTCTTTAGATGCAAACTCTTGAGAAGCTAGTCCGATTGTCATCATCGCAAGACCTAACTTTTGTTTGTTCCCCTTTAAAAAAAATAATCCAAGAGTCTTTTCTGGTGAAAGCACATGCCGG